>OHAC01000348.1_pt1 | contig 49674 bp, 50 predicted proteins | sample 1577051 | NCBI WGS metagenome assembly OHAC01 (sample SAMEA3541499, study PRJEB24748) | human gut metagenome | biome: human gut; feature: human-associated habitat; material: faeces | place: China | collected 2012 | reverse complement strand
TAAAAGTGACATGGTGAACTGATTGAAATGCTTCTGATTTTTGTAACTGATGATTAATCGAATGATAAGGAGATTTGATACGATGAGAACGATATTTGCAGAATACAATCCACACAGAAACAGCATTGATGTATATACCAGTGCTGGCTATATGCTCCGCATTGATTGTTGGGAAGCAGAAAGAAATTTAAAGACTACACCCGGATCTGACTGTGCATTGAACGCACTTGCCATTGATGAACCGTTGGAATATGCCAAATTGTATCTTGATGGTACAATGCAGTTGTGGGTGGATGCGGAAGATTCTCTTGAATTATAATTTTAAAAAAACTGCGATAATGAAATGGATATAAATCAACTCATTATCGCAGTTTAAGGTTATCGTCCTTATTTTTACCTTTGCACTTATTTCAGATTAATCAATCCAAGTCCTGCCAGGCATACAATAACGCCGACTATTTTATTCCATGTTATTGCTTCTTTGTATCCAACATATCCAACAATGATGAGAATTACCCCAAGTATGGATGAAGTAACGATCTGGGCTGCACTGACTTTCCAGCCAGCTTTGTATGCATATATAAAGCCGACCTCAAGCCCCACGCGTACAATGCCAAGTACAAAAGATGTCCAGTTTGCTTTCTTCAGTTCTGTCAGAATGTCCCGGCTAATATACTCATAACTATAAATGCCAGCAGGAAACGCCATCCAAGCAAAGAAAGTGCACTTACCTCTGCTGTTACTTGTTTTGTGAAGATGTAACTCAGTCCATATAATATTTCACATCCAAGAGCACAAAAACTTCCTGTTAATATATGATCCCTTTTGATTTCCATAATCAGCGCCCCGTCTGTTCTGATTTTTCAATCCGCTGATAATATCCCCTGATGATATCACTAAGACTGATACCCGCCATAGAATTTTCCGCATCTTTCTGCACTTTATCATAAAAAGACTGGAGTGCAAGCTGGATATTCACGCCTATACCACATTCTGGGTTTGTATGTGTATCCAGATGGAGCAGTGTTTTATCACCTTCCACAGCTTTATATATATCAAGCAACGAGATTGTTTCCGGCTCTCTTGCGAGTTCCGGTTTCGGATGTCCGGTTGTACTTTTTATTAGTTCCGCATTTCGGAGTACGGACATAATCTGTCTTACACATCCTGGATTCGTATGGATGCTTTCTGCAATTTTGTCACTTGAAAGAGGTAAGCCTTCTGATAAATAGATAAAAACCAGTATATGAACTGCATGGCTTAATTTGACTGAATATTTCATGATTCCCCTCCTGACTGTTAAAAGTATTATAACAGCCTATTGACAAACAGGCAAGAAGAAAGTATTATTTAGCTGTAAATTATAATATAACAGCATTAAAATGGAGAATGAACAATGAGTATATACGAAAATCTTGTTATGCAGACACAGATGAATTATTCAAGATATTACGGAATGTATATGGCAGGAAAATCGCCTTATAAAAATTCAAACAAGGTGATTCCATATAAGGAGCAGATACATATTTTTGCAAAACAGATCCAGAATGCAGAATGTATTATTGTAGGCGGTGCTTCCGGTTTGTCCGCCTCAGGAGGAGGCAATTTTTATTACGAAGACAACGAATCCTATCGAAAATATTTTAAACCATTTGCAGATAAATACCATTTTAAAGGTGCTTTTGCTGGCATGCAGTACAACTTTGATACTCCAAATGAAAGATGGGGATATCTGACAACTTTTTTACATACCACACAGACAGCCCCTGTTCGCAAACCCTATATTGATCTGGATGCAATATTAAATGGAAAAGATTTTCATATTCTGACAACGAATCAGGATACACAGTTTGTGAAGCTTTATCCCGAAGAAAAGGTAAGTGAAATTCAGGGCGATCATAGATTTTTCCAGTGTTCAAGGCAATGCTGTGATGATACATGGGACGCCGTAGAACCGGTAAAAAAGATGTATGAAGCAATGACCGACGGAACTTTTGTCCCGGACGAACTGATTCCCCATTGTCCGCATTGCGGTGCCGAAGCTTTTCCGTGGGTAAGGGGATATGGGAATTTCCTTCAGGGCAGAAAATATGACCATGAATACCAGAAAATGTCGAAATATCTTGAAAAGAATAAGAACAAAAGACTTCTTTTTATTGAGTTAGGTGTTGGGCGTATGACACCAATGTTTATTCAGGAACCGTTCTGGCATCTGACTGGTACATTGCCAGATGCTTATTATGTCAGTGTCAATGATAAATACAATCTTCTTCCGAAAGAAATCGAAGAAAAGGGAATTGTGATTGTAGATGATATTGCAAAAGTACTTGGGGATGTCAGAGCTGTCCTGGAAGGAGGCTTAGAATGAATGATTACTATGAAATAGCCCAAAAGATAAAGGATGCAGATGCAATATTGATCGGTGCAAGTAATGGTTTATCCATCACAGAAGGGCTAAACCTGTTTGCAGATGACGAGGCATTTGAAAATCTTTTCAAGGATTATAAAGAAAAGTATGGTTTTCGAAAGATTTTAGATGGCTTCTTTTTCAGATGGAATAAACAGGAGGAAAAATGGGGATTTTTTAGCAGACTGGTCAATCATTACAGCGGAAATTATACAACTTCATCTGTTATGGAGGATTTGAAAACAATTGTTGGAGATAAACCATATTTCATCCTCACTTCTAATGGTGAGGGACATTTTGAAATGTCTGGTTTTAAGCCACAAAGGGTATATGAGCTTGAGGGAAACTGGATTGAGTTGCGTTGCAGCAGGCTATGTCACGATAAAACATATCCTGCACTTCCAATCATTCGGAAACTGGCAGAAGTTGAAAAAAACGGCTTGGTTTCTTCGGAATTTCTTCCCAAATGTCCGGTTTGTGGTGCTGCAATGGATTTATATAACGCACAGCCTCCAAAGCAGGAAGTACAAATGGAATGGGAAAAGTTCTGCAAAGATTTTCATAATAAGAAAATAGTAATTCTGGAACTTGGTATTGGCTGGAGAAATCAGCTAATAAAAGCACCTCTTATGCGAATGACTGCAAATGAGCCACATGCAACTTATATAACAATCAATTTGGGAGAAGTGTATATTCCAGATAACATCAAAGATACGTCTTATGGTCTTGACGGATACCTTAGTGACCATCTAAATAAAATAAAACAAGCAATGGTAGCCAAATAGTAAAGAAAGTCCCGGAAAGAGTGCAGTTTCCTGAGTTCCGGGACTTTGAGAGTATGAGTTTACCACTACAACAGCTTAAAAGCCGGATGCAATATGGTGAACTTTACCACCGCAATTTCTACAAAGAAGTACAGGACAAAAACAGAGTGTATTATGAATATTATCATCTGGACGGAACCGAAGAAATCCCGGCAGATTACAAGGAAATCTCCTTTGTCTGCTTGAGACCAGACGGATGTCTGGAACTTCCAAGCACACTCAGCATCGCCTGCCGGTCAGTTGCGAAACGACTGGACGGATTTGAGAATTTCCATTTCCACCAGTTGCGACACACCTACACAAGCAACCTCCTCTCAAACGGAGCTGCCCCAAAAGATGTGCAGGAACTGTTAGGACACTCTGATGTCAGTACCACAATGAATGTCTACGCCCACTCTACAAGAAAGGCAAAGCGGAACTCCGCCAGACTTCTTGATAAAGTGGCAGGCAACGACTAAATAAAAAATTCCCTTATTTCCCTTGCTGATTCCGCATAAGGGCAAAAATAAGGGAAAATACATATCATTTCACTATTTAAGGGGCTGGAAAGCCCGTAAAATAAGGAAAGTTCAAGAAATCTCTCCACAAATTCCGATTTTCTTAATTCTACAAACTGCTTTTTATTTTTGTTAACTTCTCGAATTTTCATACAACTTGTTACTCCATCAATTGCCATCTAATTTAATTCATCAAATTGATATTTACCAAATCGTCAAATTCAAATTTCTACAACTCCTTGACGAATAAAGATGCATCAATTAATATGAAATCAGGGTAGTTATAATATTCTTATACAAACCTTTGCAGAGACTCCGTGGGAAGAGTCTCTGTTTTTTTGTGCATAAGTATATACAATATACATGATGATACTTTTAAATCACTTTCCCTTTTCCAACTCTTTGAAAAAAGCCTTTGCATTATCCAAATCATTCTTATCCGGATGTCCTTTTGATATGCCTCCAATAAGTTTGAATGGTCCAAATGTGTCAAATCCCTTACAAGAAAATTCTCCCACAATTCTTCCCTGCTTTTCTTTTACAATTTTCTTTATGGAATCAAAGACCGGCTTTCCTCCATAAGTGCATATAAGAAAGACATCCTTATTCTCTGGAAGATTCACTTCTGCAAAGTTAATTACGGACTGATGCAGCTTGCCAAAATAAATACCAGAAGCAAAACCTATAAGATCATACCCTGATAAGTCCTTTTCAGTAATCTTAGCTGCATCAACTACATCAATATCATTTTCAGCTGCTATTGCACATACCAGCTCTTTTGTATTATTGTGATGAACCGACGCGTATATAATAACTGTTTTCATATCTGCTTCACTCCATTATTTCTTAGTTCAAAATCCAATCTCATCTGGTGCCACAGGACATTTCCATGAGTAGATTTATCAGTTATACCCTCATCAATAAATCCAAACTTGGAATAATAAGGAACAAGACTTTCTTTACAGGTTAGAACCAGTCCCCTTCGGTTCTGTTCTCTGGCATCTAAGATTGCCTTCTTAATTAGCTCTTTCGCATATCCGCATCTGCGATATTCAGGAAGAGTATTTACACCAAAAATCATCTGCCATGCACCATTCTCATTATGCATTGATGCATTTTCATACATCTCATCTGTAAGATTGGCCTCATCCGTAACAAAACCATCTACAAACGCAATGAGTTTACCCTCATCAAACATAAGCCAGAAATGATTCCCAAAATATTTTATTCTTTGCTCAAATTCTTCTTTAGTTGCTGCCTCTAAGACAGGAAAACATACAGATTCAACCGATGCAATATCGTCTAAATCAGCCATTGTTGCATATCTTATATTCACAATCATTCCTTCTTTACTATTGCTTTTTATATTTAGTTTTTATTCATATATTACTATAATTTGCTTAAATACTCTGCCGGAACAGCCTTCACAAGCCATACTCCATTTACAGATAAGAAAAACTCATATCCTTCATCTGCCATCTTTCCGGCTGCCACCCTATAAACCACAGGCTTTCCATGCATGCTGCCCAGCCATGTTCATCAAGTTTGATTCCTATTGTTTCCGGTTTATGCCGCAAAATGAGACTTAAAAATTTGCTTGTGTCCGTTAATCCCATTGTTATCCCCCTTTAGTTTTCTTTTATAGCTTCCTGTAAGACATATAATGCACATTATATGCGTATTTCTAATACTTTCTACTCTATCACATACTCATACATTCTAAACTGCCTGTTTCCAACTACCTCATAAAAAATGTTTTCAGTACTTATGTATTTAAAACCTGCTTTGATATATAACTTGTCAGCTAGTGTGTTCTTATCTATTACATCAAGATGAATGGCTTCTATGTTTTCTAACTTAGCATATGATATTAAGTTTTTTACAAATTGAGTAGCAAGCCCCATACCGCGGTACTCATATCGCACTGCAAGAGCATGGATTATCCATACATTATTATCTCTTTCATTTACTTTCCACGCTACCCTTTTATACTCTTTATTAGAATTACTGTTAACTATGGCACACGCCTTAATAATTCCTTCATATACCTCAATCAACCCACCCAATCGCCTAAAAATGCTATTATAGTAGGCTTTCCAAATTATAGCAGCTCTCTATAACCCATATTTAATTCTAGCACGCGTAAGCTTTCCAAGCAGTCCATCACCAAAAAGAAATGCACATACAGCCGCTCCTCCCGCATGCATAGCATCATAAGGTGCTCCGGTTATGTACAGAAGCTTCAATGCCTCCAATGATATATTGGCACTGCCGGAATCTGTATATGTGCTGTTCATCATCATTGCTGCAATATTCATAATTCCACCATATATAACGAACACACTTATAAATGTAAACATTGTCACTGTAATAAAATTACAAGGTATACGGCTTCTCATAAATAGTACCGCCGCAATAATTCCCACAAGACCGAAAGCATACAGCCTCCACCCAAAGAATGTCTCTCCCGGCTTTGCAGTAAATATATATACAATATATCCCACAAGCTCTGACACAACCATACACACAACAGGAACAGCCATAACTGACAGACCTGTTCTTGCCTGCTTTCTTACAATCTCTTTCTTATCATCAAAATATCCGACAAGCTCCGGTTTGTAAAATGCAATTCCTGCAAGAACACCAAGCAGCCCCCACGCAGCCATTTCCCACGGAGTCCATACCCCCTGCCCCATAAAGAAATTACATACAAATCTTGACAATACACCTGTAAGAAATCCTGTCTGTGGTCCAAATGCAATTCCTGTTATTATGACAAGTGCTGTACCCGCATGAAGCGGTATCGTATACGCACATATTATATTAGCAACAACTGTAAGAGCTGACATAACTGCAATCATCACAACATGCCTTGCCTTCGGCTTCCTCTTTTCAAATGTAAAGAAAGGAATGGCAATTGCAACAGCCAGTATAATAATGCTTATAAGCATATAATTAACACTCATTATCTATTATCCTCTAAACATCTGTGAATCGCTTCAACAGCTTCATCACATGTTACACAATCTTTGAAAAAATCGGACATAATCCTGTTAGTATCCGTTGTGAAAAATATATTGCCTGCAAAGAAGCTGTGTGAATCTGTGTAACTTTCTATGTCTCTGTCAAATATTAATCCACATTTGTCGGCAAATAATGCACAGAATTCCACATCGTGTGAAACTATCACAATAGTTTTCCCCATATTCTTTAATTCTTCCAGCCATTCACCCATCTTTTTACAGAAGAACGGGTCAATTCCTTTAGTTGGCTCATCAAGCAGAATAATATCCGGTTCATACAGCAGAATCTTTGCAAATGCAAGCCTCTGCTGCTGCCCTCCACTCAAATCATACGGATGCTGCTTTCTCACCCTTAGAAGTCCCGTCCGCTCCAGCATATTAAAGGCAAGTTCAATTCTCTGTTTCCTGTCCATATCCTTAACAGACACATTCCCCTTATCCATGACTGCCGATGCAAGCTCTTCCTCAACACTTATCTGACTAAGCAGTGCCATTGGATTCTGCGGAAGCACCGCACATCTTCCATTCACCTTCACCTTACCGGATATAGGCTTTTTAATTCCTGACATAAGTCTTAAAAGCGTCGTCTTTCCTGCTCCGTTGCTTCCAAGCAGAGCAGTTATCCTGCCCTTCTCTATATCAAAGCTGATATTTTCAAGTACATTTGCAGAATTCTTAGTGTATCTGAAAAACACATTTTTAACTGAAACCGCTGTATCCCCGGTTTCGTAATGCTTATCCTGTGATACATATGAGCCTCCTTTAATATTAAGACTGGCTATCCATTTCCTGCCCTCTTTAACTGTAAGCGGGCAGTCTGTTTCAAATGTAATATCCTTCTTACACCCCTCATATATCCTTACAGATGAAGGAAGCCCGTAAACAAGCGGATTCTCTGTCTTAACAAGACTTTCTGCTGTCTTTCTAGGAGAACCATTATATATTAGCTTTCCATCCTCAAGCACAAGCACTTTGTCCGCTTTAGAATAGATATCCGCAAGATTGTGTTCAACACACATAATTGTTATTCCAAAATCCTTGTTAAGCTCCAGAACTGTATCTAAGAACTTCTTCTTAGCAAGCGGGTCAAGCTGTGCCGTCGGCTCATCAAGCAATAAAACCTCTGGTCTCATAACCATTATGGAAGCTAGATTAAGAAGCTGTTTCTGTCCGCCAGACAATTCCTCTGTATTCTTATCATACCAGCCCGTAATTCCGAAATATTCAGACATTTCTGCAACCCTGCGCCTTATGTCTGCATTCGGCACGCCGAGATTTTCAAGCCCAAATGCCAGCTCATGCCATACCTTATCAGTAACAATCTGGTTGTCAGGATTCTGTCCGACATATCCAATCTTAACTGCCGCTTCTGCCTTACTTAAGCTGCTTATCTGTCTTCCGTAATATTCTGCTTTTCCACTAAGTCTCCCCTCTGGAATCATGCTTTTATCAAGCATCTTAAGAAGCGTAGTCTTTCCACTTCCCGAAGCACCTATAATCAGCGCAATCTCGCCCTTCTTTATATCAAATGTTATATCTTCAAGTACCAATACATCACTTCCTGCATACCCGAAAGAAAGTGATGAAACATTAATAATTGTGTCTGTCATTATGCAATTACCTTTCGTTATATGAACTTCGTCTCTTATACTGCACATCTCCTGTTATCTCTATTATCATCGGAATTACTGTCAGTATTACAAATGCTGTAACTGCCAGCACTCCTTCTACACCTGATTTCGTATAATATATTACAGGGAGATAATATACTGCAAGCTTCTTTCCTGCTATTGGAATAACAGCCATCACAAAACATACAAGCATTATAATTATCGTAAAGGTATCCTTTAGTGTGAATCTGAATCTGTTAAAGCTTGTCCTTCCTTTAAGTCCATATCCCCTGCTCTCCATAGACATAGAAGTTTCCATTGAGCTTTCAAGTGACCATGTTATAAGAGTTGAAAATTCATTCGCAAAATGTCCGATTTTTTCAAATATGCCATTCTTATTCTCCACTCCTCGAAGTCCCATCTGCGCGTCATGTATTTGTCTGTATCTCTTTCTCATAAGCGGTATCATTCTTAATATCATAGAAAATATCATGCCAACAGAAGGAATAAAACTTCCGAACAGATACATCATTTTCTCTGAAGAAAGATAACTGGCTGCAACACTGCACCATTGTATGACTGCAATTAATAAAAGACTTATAACTGCGCCGTATATTATATTCTCAAGACATACCATGTTATCGTTAATATAAAACAACGGTGTAACTCCGCTGTGATTAAAAATTGGCTGAATTAACACAGAGAATATAACAACAGGAATTGTTATCATAATATTCTTCTTAATAAAAGAACCACCCTGCATATATATTCCAAGGGCAAGTGAACCTGCATACGAAACCGCCAGTATTACCGGGTTCATTGTGAACATGGTTATCACCAGCACAAGTGCAATGTAGATGAAATTCGTCCACGGATGCATTGCTGCAAATGCTGAATATTTAGTTACATGTCGCCCATCTGACATACGTATATCCATTTAATTGCCTCTCCATCTTTTACTGTATAATTATTTGCTGCTATCATATACAACTTTCCATCAACTCTGTAAGTCCAGCCACTTTGTGGTCCCACATTCTTCTCTGACAGATTATTAATGCTTGATACATACGACTTATCGGAATTAGCAACTATCGGAATTACAGGATCATGCATTGCTGTAACTGCTGCAAGAACATCATATACAGTAAAGCCTTCAACTGCAGTGTATGTTGTAACTTCAAGTATAGTTCCATCATCAGGGATACGTGATGCAATTGACGGATTAACAGTGTCTTTTCTCGCTGTCGCATTATCGCATCTTATCTCTATAGTACAACTGATTACCTTGCCTGCCGGTCTGGTATTCTGTGAATTATTCCCTGAATCATCATTTCCCGAATTGTTACTTCCTGAAGTATTATTCCCTAAATTGCTGCTTTCTGAATCATTGCCACCTGATACGGCGTTTCCGTTACTCCTGTCTGATTCTCTACCACCTGAACCGGAATAATTATCTGTAACTGTTATATTATCCGTTGAGCCAGAAGCAGAATTGTCATCTGAAACTGCTCCATCACCTGTTCCATCAAACCTGCCGTTGTCTGTGGCATTTGTATTATCTGTACCGATGGTTTCATTCTGTAATCTATCATTATTATCTGGTCTGGCTGGCTGAGTCTGACCCGAATCTGCCATATTACTGAACTGCTTTCTGTAGGAATCAACAGAACGGATTCTTACATTGGTTATTAAAAATATAACTAAGGCAAGACCTATTAACACAAGACCAATCTTTTTTATATTTCTGTATTTGTTAAACATTCATATTTCTCTTTAATATTTCTTATTGATTTTACCTCGAAATAATAACATATACAGTCAATCTATTCAAACTTTCTTTACGAATTAACATTTTATGGCATAAAAAAAGCAGCTTACGCTGCGAATGCTTTAAGATAGCTACTTCCATATGAGTACCACCTTTCTACATTCCATGGTCTATAAGTTTACATATCCGGGAACCACAGCCATCCCCGTCTTTTGGCTGTCCCCCTTCAATGCACATTTATATTAACCATTTCATGTAAAAGGTGTAATCATATTCATGTATAGTTCTTGTAAAATTCTAACTCCAGTATCCTAGTTCTACGCCTTTCTTGTATACACCAATTCCCTTTGAATAATATCCATAACAGTTAAAATGTGTCCAGTCATATCTTAATTGTTCAGATATATTACCTTTCTTGAAATTCTCAAGGTCATCTGTTGTTGCATCGAGTCCGCAGTCACTTAATCCATTCTGAATCATATATGTTCTTGTATTAAAAAAATGGTCTCCATATGCAAGTCTTAACGCTGCTTCCCATGATGTATCACCGATTCCCACATAATTGCCATCTGAGTCATATACTCCCTGATAGCCATCCGCTGAGTCCGCAGGGTCATCAGTATCTCCCACTATAATATAATATTCACATCCTGAATTAAGGATAATATTATCATATTGCAGAATAAGTTGCTGATAATCATTTTCCCAGCCGCCATTACTTCCCATTTCAAGTATTAATATATCTTTCGCACTTCTTTCCTGTGATGCCCTTGTCATTGCCTGTGTTCCGCCAGAAATTGTAACTTTTTCTACGCCTGAAGTTTCTGCTGGTTTTTCTGTTGGCTTCTCCATTGGTTTTTCACCAGATGTTTGTGACTCTGTTTCTTTTATCACTGTGTCATGTTCTGTTACTTTATCACTCTCTGCTTTTATATCTGCTCCCTGTCTTGAATACGTATCATTTTCACTTTCATATATAACAACACTATTATCAGCAGAATTGTCATATGCCGCATATCCCTTTGTAAGCTTTATACTTACATATCCATCTTCTGCATTATCTACATCACATAAATAACCATTTATATACATATCTCCCGGATAAGGATCATAATCAAATCCATATCCACTATAATCGTCCGCTTTAAACACATTTCCATCTTCATCTATAATACGTACTATCGCTGAGTCAGTCTCACTTATTGTAATATCCCTGTCAATATACACTTTAGTTCCACCAGCACGAAAAGTAATATAACTGGAATCTTCTCCTGAACCTCCAAGATTATGTGTTGGTATGTTAGTCATATTTTCTATTGTAACAGGTGTAGTCCACCCATATATATCAATGCCATTTACTTTTCCTTCAGTTGCACTTCCTGCTCCTGCCATCATACTATCCCCATAACATGTTATTTCTCTATTCTGTCCATCATATGGGATAAATTCATCTGTAAGCTGCCTTGGTGGAAGCTCAAATGCTTCCTCATTTTCTGTTGAAATCTCATTTTCAAAAAAATCTTCAACGACTTCCTTGTCTACTACTTCAGCACTCTCTTCCTGCGTTGTATCTTCTTCTGTGGTTTCCTCTTCTGTAGTCTCTTGCACTGTAGTTTCCTGCGCCATCATTGTGTGTACAGTTGTTTCTTCCATATTTTTCTTTTTTGCATTCTTATTATGTCTTAATTGCACAGCAATTACCGAAACAGTTATTAATGCGATAACTAAAACTGCAGCCACGCTTATAAATATATATTTTCTTCGATCTTTAGTACCTAGTCTTAACATGTCTTTCATATAATTTTCTGCCCTTTCTTTAGTTCTATTTATTATTATACGAAATGAAGTTTAAATAAGTTTAAAAAAAGAAAAACTTCCGCGAAATTATATCACAGAAGTTTTTCTTTGTATATTATATTAATCTTGTTGCATAAACCATGACATCATACATCCGCCATCTGCACCGGCTTCAAGTACTTTTCCAATGTTTTCAGGCTTAATTCCTCCAATTGCAAACACTTTCACTATCGGATTAACTGTACGGGCTGCTCTACACACTTCTTTAAGAAAACTAAGTCCTGCACCCATCTTCCCCGGCTTACACTGTGTTTCAAATATTGTTCCAAGCACAATCTGGTCTGCTCCTGCGCGGACAGCATTCACTGCCTCTTCCATACTATGACACGATACACTCACGCAATCAAGTCGCTTTATCACATCTGCCTGTTCATCACACATTTGTTTAAAATGTTCCATTGAAAAATGTACATTTCCACAGCCTGCATACTCTGCCGCACTGATATCACTGTGAACAAACATTTTAACAGAAGCTTCCTTGCACATTATCTGTATGCGTCTTGCAAGTTCCATGTAGTCCTGCCTGTTCATATCCTTTTCACGAAGTATCATGGCATATGGGTGCAGTGCCGCACATTTTTCAAGCTGCATAATGTACTCCTCCATGGTACACTCTGCGCCACCGCTGCCGCTCACCAGATGTCTGTTCGTTATACATATATATTTTCTATACATAAATGTATTCATTCACGACTGGCTGAAGCCCGCCATCCTCCATATCCTTATACATTCTGTCAAATGAACGGTTATCATTGATTTCAAACTGTTCATCTCCGGCATCACCATCTTCTTTTCCTGTATATTTAGATTCATGGTCGCCGATTCCTGTTGAAACACCTGCTGAAACTTTAGTGGCACATATCTTGGTTATACCATTTCTAAACTGCGCACTCTCACGGCTTGAAACTGTTATTCCAACGAATGGCAGAAATAATCTGTACGCACAAAGCACCTGACACAACTGCTTTTCGCCGACATCTCTTGGATTAATCTTATCATTGTTGATTATCGGACGGAGTCTCGGACAGCTAAGACTCAGTTCTGCATGTGGGTATTTTCTGTTAAGATAATATACATGCAGTGCTGTTGCCAGTGCGTCTTTTCTGAAATCATCAAGTCCTAACAATGCTGAAAAGCCTGCGCCCCTCATACCTGCCATAAGTGCTCTTTCCTGTGCATCAAATCTGTATGGCCATACTCTCTTATGACCTAACAAATGTAATGTCTCATACTTTACAGGATTATAAGTTTCCTGGAATACTGTCACATAATCAACTCCGCACTCATGAAGATAGCGGTATTCATCCACATTTACAGGATATATCTCTATGCCGATATTCTTGAAATATTTTCTTGCAATCTTAACCGATTCACCAATGTATTCAACGTCTGAATATTTTCTGCTCTCTCCTGTCAGTATCAGGATTTCTTCCATTCCTGTATCTGCAATAACTTTCATCTCATGCTCAATTTCCTCGAATGAAAGTTTCTTTCTATGAATGTTATTGTAGCAGTTGAATCCACAGTATATGCAGTAATTCTGGCAGTAATTGGCTATATATATTGGCGTGAATATGTATACTGTATTGCCAAAATGTTTCTTAGTTTCATTCTCTGCCTTTCTTGCCATCTGCTCTAAGTAAGGCGCTGCGGCTGGTGAAAGCAGCGCCTTAAAATCCTCTATATTGCAGGTATCTTTGCTTAACGCTCTCTCAACATCTGCAGCTGTGTATGAATCATAGTCATACTCATCCATTGCCTTTAAGACTTTATCCTTAATATCCGAATCTATAATTTCCATGTCATCAAGATATTTCATGTAATCTGTTCTGAATGATGGATCCTGCTCTAACTTATGTTTTCTCTCTAACGCAGCCGGTGGAAGCTGGTCACTGTCTATAAAATATACCTGATTTTCTTCGTTCATTATTCTGCCTTCTTTTCTATTATATTCTCATATTTCGTCAAGCAATACTTCCCCGAAGTTATGCTTCCGCTGAAATTATCCCGCCAGTATCTCTTGCAATGCACCTTTGGGATTGCTCTCCACATTTAACGTAAGAATCCTGTCAATGGGTCAGATGCACTTCCACCTCTTGCAAGAACTCTTCCCATTCCTGTAAGATATGCGCTTCTTCCTGCCTCTATAGCCTTCTTAAACGCCTCTGCCATAGCCGGAACATTTCCTGCTGTTGCAATTGCTGTATTAGCCATAACCGCAGCAGCTCCCATCTCCATTGCCTCACATGCCTGCGAAGGCTTGCCAATTCCTGCATCCACGATAATTGGCAGATCAATCTCATCAATAAGTATCTGTATAAATGCTTTGGTTGAAAGTCCGTTATTGCTTCCAATCGGTGAGGCAAGCGGCATAACGCAGGCAGCTCCGGCATTCTGTAAATCTCTTGCCACATTCAGATCAGGATACATGTATGGCATTACAACAAATCCTTCCTTAGCAAGTATTTCAGTTGCCTTGACTGTCTCATAGTTATCTGGGAGAAGATACTTTGCATCATGCATAATCTCAATCTTTACAAAATCTCCACATCCCATCTCACGGCTGAGTCTCGCAATTCTTACCGCTTCCTCTGCATTTCTTGCTCCTGAAGTATTAGGAAGAAGAGTTACTCCCTTCGGTATGAAATCAAGAATATTCTCTTTATTCTCTGTATTGGCACGTCTAAGAGCAAGTGTGATAATTTCAGCACCGCCCTGCTCAACTGCCGCCTTAATAAGATTCACATTGTACTTTCCTGAACCTAATATGAATCTGCTGTTGAACTCATGTCCTCCTAATATTAACTTATCTTCTTTCTTATTCATGTCTTCTTTTCTGGTCATGTCTTCCATCTTGTTTTCCATTGTTTTGATATCCTCCTGTTGTCTGTGATTATGTTTCCGGTGGCAATTCTTTTGCTGGTTATACTTCCTTACCGCAATAATTATCTGTCCCACTAGTCATTTATTTCCTCAATCTGGTAATTGATGACTGAATTTGTTCTCTTACCGTTAGAAAACCTATAAAAAATGTATTTTCTGTCTTTTAGTAGGTTCGCGTCAGCTCTCTTATTTTCAGAAAACCTACTAATCAAGCTCTTACAAAGCTTCTTATAGGTCTTTCTTTACTCTCATGTTTTAATACAACCTATAAATACCTTGTTTATCTCGCTTTTATAGGCTGTCAGGTATCACAAAAACCTACTAAATATTGATTTTCTTATACCTTATAGGTTTCTTAATATTTCCCTACCAAAAATTAACCTACTCAAATTAAAATTCTGTGATTTTAGTAGGTCTTTGCCTATTATTAACCGCTTTGACATAACTTATAAGCAACCAGACTTCCTGAACTCAGACTAAAATCATATTAAAACTGTCCGCCACCAACAAAATGCAATATCTCAATCACATCTCCATCATCAATATTAACCTTGTCAAAATCTTCTCTGTGAATTATTTCCATATTCTTCTCAATTACAATACCTACCGGGTCATACCCAGCTTCTGTTACATACGCAAGAAGTGTCTTTCCTGCAACTAGTGCAACATCCTGTTGTTCTCCATTAATCTGTACCATTGTGCCTCCTTTCCTTCTCTCCGCCTTTTTGCGCGAGCAGCTCACACTCCAGAACTTCGTTCTGTCGTTGTCGCGGTGCTCCTCGAGAACCCATATAAATTTCACAGTTCGTGCAAGCACGACTGTGAAATTTCCATGTCTTCTCTCCTCGTTACTCGCGCTTTTTGTAAGCCAAGTCTCTCCGTAGCTTCGCTACTCCCGAGCCTTGATAATTCACAACTCCCGGTCTCCGACCTTCGTTGTTCATTATTGGCATTCGCCATATAAGCTGAAATCTGTGCAAGCACATTTCAGCTTGCATGGCTCATTGCTTACAAAAAAAGAGGCAGAGCCGCTTTCCAGCTGGCTCTGCCTCTAAAATTCACAATATGAACACGCCGGAAATCTATTATTACCGACGCCTGTTGTATGTTCGCCTGTATGAATTCTGTAAACTGATTATCATCAACTCTCTTTACTTCATACCTGCTGGTCTTGAAAAGTGGTGTCCCCAATTCAACGCCTTGATTAATATAACATATCACTGATAATTATTCAACTACCAGCTCTGTATATTGATATCTGTAAGTTTTACTTCTTTATATTCCTGCCCTATGTATGCATATATCTGTTGCAATTCGTCATCGTCAAATTCTGCAACCTTACCATTATACATGATATTAAGTGTATAGCTGTCCGCCCCACTATTCTCTGCCTTTATATAGAATTCTGCCGGGCCAAACATAACTTCAAGCTCTCTTACGGCCTCCGCACACAGACTTGCAACATAATTATCATCAACCTCTATATCTTCATGTTCATCATAATTAAATGCCATCTCTGGATTATAGCCTTTTCTGGCTGCTTTCTTGTTTTCTAAAGGAGTAGTCACTTCGTTTTCATAACCCGATGTACCTCTTTCAATAGGAACAACTTTAGCCGTAACAGGTTCAGATTCATCTGACATTCTATCATCCACACCTGTCTGCTTCTTATTCCTGACAGAACATGCACTAAGAACCAGAGCCATCGTGCAGACACATAACACACATAAAACAAAATGCATAGAATATAAGCATACACGCTTCATAACATCACCTCTGCTTATATTCTATGCCAATTTCACAATAAATCAATATTAATTTTCATTCCTCCATGCCTCAACAACCCCTCCGATAAAGCCGGGAATAAGACCGAAGTATCCTACGAATGTAAACATCCATTCCGTTCCTTTGAATGCAAATATTCTTACAACCGTCCACAATACGAAGCCGATTGCACACCATGCAAGGGTGTTAAGCAGAAGGAAAAGATATTCATATCTTTTTTCAGTTAAATGAGTATTCTTACAAATGTTCAGAAGCATTTTCATCGAAGCCTCCCTTCGTATCAAGAGCAAATATTACCCATTCTGCAATGTTAGTTGCATGGTCTCCTATTCTCTCAAAATACTTGGCAACCATAAGCAGGTCAGCAGCCTGTTCACCATTAGCTGAATCTGCCTGTATCATTGCAATCAGGTCGTCTCTTACCTTTTCAAAAAGGTCATCTACTACATCATCATACGCGATAACTTTTCTCGCTTTATCCATGTCTTTCTCAACATATGCTTCAATACTTCTGATTAACATAAGCATTGTCTCAGAAGCCATCTGATTGATATGCTCTAATTTCTTTATGTATGACTGGTTAGAAAGCTTAATAGTTATCTCACCTATATCTGCTGCCTGGTCACCGATTCTTTCCATATCAGTAACCATCTTTAAGGCTGCTGTTATAGTTCTTAAATCCTTTGCAACCGGCTGCTGCTGGATAAGAAGATTAAAGCAGATGTTCTCAATAGTCTTCTGCTCCCTGTCAATCTCCTCGTCCTGAAGCATAACCTTTTTAGCAAGCTCTGCATCCTGTCTTACAAGGGCATCAACAGCCTTTCTTATTGAATCCTCGATTGCAGAACCCATCTTCATCATTTCTTTGTTAAGTCTGTCAAGCTGTTCGTCAAATTTACTTCTCATCATCCAAACCTTCCTGTGATATAATCTTCTGTTCTCTTATCCTGAGGGTAAGAGAATATCTGCTTAGTATCTCCAAACTCGACCATTTCTCCTACAAGGAAAAATGCTGTCTGATCAGAAACTCTTGTTGCCTGCTGCATATTATGTGTTACCACAATAACTGTATATTTCTTCTTTAAGTCTTCCATAAGGTCCTCTATCTTTGATGTTGATATAGGGTCAAGAGCTGATGTCGGCTCATCCATAAGAAGAACTTCAGGCTGTACTGCAAGAGCTCTTGCTATACAGATTCTTTGCTGCTGTCCACCTGAAAGACCCATGGCCGATTTTTTCAATCTGTCCTTAACCTCATCAAATATAGCTGCTCCACGGAGACTCTCCTCGACTATCTGGTCAAGTCTTTTCTTATCTCTTATTCCGTGAACTCTTGGACCATACGCAATGTTATCGTATATGCTCATCGGGAAAGGATTAGGCTGCTGGAATACCATACCTACCTTTTTACGGAGAATAGTTGTATCAACTCCCGGCTCATATATATCCTCTCCGTCAAGAAGCACCTTACCATCTATTCTTACGCCGTCAACTAAGTCGTTCATACGGTTTAAGGTCTTTAAAAATGTTGATTTACCGCAGCCAGATGGTCCGATAAATGCTGTTACTGCATTTTCCTGTATATCCATGCTCACATCCTTGAGGGCATGATTCTCACCATAATACAGGTTCAGATTTTCAACTTTAACTTTAATCTTATTGCTCATATATTCCTCCCAAATTAGTGCTTTTCAAGCTTCTTAGCGAGCCTCTTTGTACCAAAATTAATAAGAAGTACAATTACAAGAAGCACAACCGCTATACCGAATGCCACCTCAAACTCACCCTTGCTTGCGCTTAAATAAAGCTGAATTGTAAGTGTTCCGCCCGAGTGAAATATTTTCTCAAGAAATGCATTGAAGGTCTTTGGAAGAAGATGTGCACTTCCCGCTGTAAAAAGCAATGCTGCTGATTCACCAATAATTCTTCCTATTGCAAGGATTACTCCGGTTACAATTCCAGGCATTGCTGACGGAAGAAGAATTGTTCTGATTGTGTACCATTTACCTGCACCTAAACCTACCGCTCCTGTTCTGAAGCTGTCAGGCACAGTCTTTAACGCTTCCTGTGTATTTCTTGTAACAAGCGGAAGCACCATTAATGTAAGTGTAAGAGAACCTGTCAGAAGTGAATATCCCATGTGACATAACTGTCCGAAGAAAAGCATACCAAACAGGCCAAATATAATTGATGGAATTCCTGCAAGTGTCTCTGTTGCAAATATTATAACTGTAACAAGCTTTCCCGGTTTGGCGTACTCATTTAAATAAATCGCAGCACCTACACCGATTGGCGTTGTAATTATCATAGTAAGTAATATTATTATCAATGTGTTCAGAATATTACCGGCAATTCCCACAGTTCCGTGAAGAATTGATGTAACACCTGTAAGAAATGCCCAGTTTACACGCCTTGCGCCCTTTGCGAACACATATATAATAATTCCCAAAAGCAGGAGAACTGAAAATGCTGCACATACATATATTGCTGTATAAACTGCTATTTCTTCCGGATGTCTTTTCTTGGCTTTAAGATTATCCATTTGCTTTCTCCCCTTTCTTCTGCATAAATGTAATTATCAGGTTAATAATCATTATGAAAATGTAAAGAACAAGTCCTACTGTGAAAAGAACCTGTCTGTGTACTCCATCTGCGTAACTCATCTCACTTACAATCTGTGTTGTAAGAAATCTTACTGAGTTAAATGGAAGCGGAAGATTTACTGAACCACCGGCTACCAGATTAATAGCCATTGCCTCACCTAAGGCTCTTCCTATACCTAATACGATGCCTGTTATAATTCCTGACTTGGCTGCTGGAACTACAACCTTGAATATTGTCTGTATCTTAGTTGCTCCAAGAGCAAGTGATGTTGCTCTTAAATTCATTGGAACTGCCCTGATTGCTGACGCGCTCATATTGATAACTGTTGGAAGTATCATAATTGCAAGCACCAGCACTGCAGCCAGGAGGTTGGCTCCTCCTGTGTACTGATGTGTTGTGGAATTCGCGAATACATGCTTTTCTAATTTATAAAGGAGGGGGTTTAATAGCATTAATCCGAGAAGTCCGTATATAACAGAAGGAATTGCTGCTAACAGTTCAACTGCCGGCTGAACTACTGCTGCAAGTTTTTTTCCTGCTATCTCTGTCAAAAAAACTGCTGTTAATAATCCAATTGGAACACCGAGAAGAATCGCAAGTGTTGTTCCTGCAATTGATGAAAGAATTATGTATACAATTCCATATGCAGGTGGTGTAGCCGTTGGTGCCCATACTGTTTTAAAGAGCAGATCTGCTATTCCGACACTTTTAAGACTCTCTGTTCCTTTTATGAACATATAGATAGTAATGGAGCAGACTGCCAGGATAGCTACTATTGCACATATAAGGAATATAAACTGTGCCACGCTTTCACTTGCATGCTTTGACTTTTTATTACCCTTTAACGAACTATTTGCCGTTGCCTTAACAGCTTCTGGCGTTTTATTTATTTTGTTCATACCAACATTTATAACCTCATCCATGTCAATCTCTCCATTCAGAATCTATATTAACCGCGGCTTACTCTGGGAGAATTAAGCCTACGCCCTTGATAACCTTCTTGCCTGCGTCAGACTTTACGAAGTTGAACCATGTCTGAACAAGCTCACTCTGTGATGAAACAGAACCCTTAGTAGCCATTACAAATGGTCTTGAAAGTGTATACTTACCAGCCTTAATGTTATCCTCTGTTGCATCTACACCATCAAGCTTTAAAGCTGCAACTGTCTTATCAACTACATCTAATGAAACATATCCAATTGCACCTGGAGTTGCTGCAACCTTGGCAAGTACAGCACCTGTACTGTCAAGTTCCTGTGCATATGCACATTTATTCTTAACTTCAAGAAGTTCCTCAAATGCTCCTCTTGTACCAGAGGCTGCCTCTCTGCCGATTACTACGATAGCTTCGTCTGAACCACCAAGGTCTTTCCAGTTAGTAATCTTACCTGTGTAGATATCTGTGAGCTGCTGCTTTGTTACATTAGTAACCTTGTTGTTCTTATCAGTAATCATTGCGATACCATCAATTGCTACGATATTCTCCTCAATACCTGCTGACTTTTCTTTATCAGATAAAGCTCTTGAAGCGTTACCGATATCAACTGATCCAGATGTTACTGACTCGATACCTGCGCCTGAACCTGTATATTCTGTTGTTACTGTTACATTAGGATATTCTTCCATGAATGCTTCCATGAGAGCGCCGCACATCTTTTCCATTGATGTACTTCCTGCTAACTGAATCTTTCCTGAAAGCTCCTTAGTTGTGCCTCCGTTTGCTGAGCCACCATCTGCACTTGATGAACCACAGCCTGCTAATGTTGCAAGACCTAATGTTGCTGTTAATGCAACTGTAAGTAACTTTTTAATTCCTTTTCTCATAACTTCCGTTACCTTCCTCTTTTTTTATTTGCAAGCATTAACAGAAGATTTTCGTAGGGGCTTGAATCAGTTTCCTGACCGAATGATATGTGAGTCGTCTCAAAAAAAGAAAACCCTCTGCATCTGCTTGCAGAGGGTATGTTATCAATGTTATGTAAAATGCATAATCTCACGTTCGTAAAGATTTTGTAAAATGTATGTGATTATCTTAAAGTCTTTCTGAATATTATTATAAAATATGCCGTTCCTATAATAGATGTAAATGCCCACGCACTCGCATACACAAGATATAGTGACATCAGTGTATGTATACTTGCAAATATTGTACACACCCATATGATTCTGAATACAACAGAGCCCATTATAACTATTATTGTAGGTATAACGCTTCTGCCAAGTCCTCTTGCTCCCGCTGCCGCATTATCCATAAATGCGGATATAAAATAAGAGCATCCCATTATTCCAAGTCTTATTGATCCATAATGCAATACATCCGGATCACTTGTGAACAGGCTAAGAAACTGTGTCCTGAAAACTACAAGCAATGCACCAAGCACTGCTCCTATAAGAAATGAATACATCTGTGTAACAAGATATGCTTTCTTAATCCTGTCACGCTTTCTTGCTCCCAGATTCTGCGCTATAAAGCTTGTACATGCAGTATAGAATGCCGCCATCATATCATACACAATATTATCAGCATTAGCCGCAGCCGAATTGCCCTCAACAACTACATGGTCAAATGAATTGACTGCTGACTGTATATAGAGATTGGCAACTGCAAAAAGTGAATACTGTACTGCTGCAGGCAAACCAATCTTTAACACTCTCGCTGCTATATGTGAATCTATTCCTATATTTCTCATATAAAGCCCATAATCCTTGCCACAGCCAAACAGGAATTTAAGTATCAGAAATGCTGATATATACTGTGATATTATACTTGCCAGTGCAACACCGACAACCCCAAGCTTACACACTATTACAAAGAACAGATTAAGTATTACATTAATTATCCCCGCTGTAATAAGATACATAAGCGGTCTTTTAGTATCTCCAACTGCACTTAACACGGCATTACCATAGTTATACATGGCAAGAGCCGGTGAACCAAGAAGATATATTGTAAGATATATAACGGCGCCATCTATCAGTTCTTTCTTAGTTCCTATAAGATTCAGCACCGGTCTTGAAAGGAACAGTCCTGACAAAAGCAGCAGCAGTCCTGCAATCATGCATATTACAATTGAAGTGTGGACTGCCCTCTTTACATTTGCACTATTCTTAGCCCCTACAAACAGCGCGACTACAGCGTTGACACCTCCTGCAAGTCCTAGCAGGATACCGGTTGTCAATGTGATAATTATACTCGTTGAACCTACCGCACCAAGCGCCAGTGGTCCTACAAATTTACCAACTACCGCCACATCACACAGGTTGAACATAACCTGCAGTACATTTGACAACATAAGCGGCACTGAATACATTAATATTTTCTTTGGCAGGGAACCTGTCGTCATATCTATTTCATTTGATTTCATAACCTTATCTTAAACCCTTTAAATAATCCTTCTGCTCTGGTGTAATGCGGTAACTCTCTACAGCCTTCTGTATTGACTTTCTGTGTACCCATTCAGAAAGCCTGTGTTCCTGTATATAAGGAACTGCCGCATCCCACTGCTTTGCAAGCGCTGTAGCCATATACCACGCAATCATCATATTTACATAGTACTCCTCTGACTTTACGCTTGCAACAAGCTGTATATATTCTTCTTTAAAATCCTCGTCAAGAAACAGGCGCATCATAACACCCATCCCGAATCTTTTAACATATGTGGCATCTGTTGCAATCCAGTTCTTCGCCCGCTCAAGAACATCTTCTTTATTCTTATCAAAACATTTTGGAAGCGGTGAATCACAGGTTGCCCAGTTATCAATATGTGGCAGAAACTTCTCGGTTTCACTAATACATTTATCATAATCCTTAATCTGTGCAATCAGCATCATATGAAGATTATTTTCTTCATAATACTTATGTGGCAGCTCCGTCATAAACTGTTCCGCCTCCTCCGTCTTAGAGAATTTCTTTGCAAATGCTCTTAAAACCGGAGTTCTTACTCCTATAACAGCCTCTTTATCTACCCCCGGCATAAGGCTGCTGTGAAAATTCCTGTACACCGTATCCTGTAACTTAAACAGTTCTTCCTGTAAATGTGTCATTATTCCCCTCCTGTGTGAGCTGGCTCATCGCCGCGGGTTGCGCGAGCAGCTCATACTCCTGAAATTCGTTCTGTCGTTGTCGCGGTGCTCATCGTAAAGCCATACAAAGTTCCCAGTCCATGCAAGCACGGCTGTAAACTTTCCGTGGCTTCACTCATCGCCTCGGATTGCGCGAGCAGCTCATACTCCAGAACTTCGTTCTGTCGTTGTCGCGGTGCTCCTCGTGAAACCATACAAAGTTTCCAGTCCGTGCAAGCACGGCTGTAAACTTTGTATGGCTTCACTCATCGCTACTCGCGCAAAAAAAGTGGAAGCATCGACTGCCTCCACTTTAGATAGTAGCGAGAGAGGGATTTGAACCCACGACACCACGGGTATGAACCGTGTGCTCTAGCCAACTGAGCTATCTCGCCATAATATTTACTGAATGTCTTAAAAAGAAATGGGGCCTACAGGGCTCGAACCTGTGACCCTCTGCTTGTAAGGCAGATGCTCTCCCAGCTGAGCTAAGACCCCACATTCAGAACAATTCGTTTGATTTCTCTCGCAAACTGCTTTGCTATTATAATATTAAAATGTGCTACCTGTCAAGCACTTTTTTGACTTTTTTCAAAAGTTTTTTCAAACTTTTTCTCAACCATTAAATCTGAGATGAGCTTTTCAGACTGCTACAGGCATTCACTACAAGAAAAACCTACTCAAACCTATCAAATGTATGATTTCGTAGGTCATTTAACCTGCATGGGCACTGTTATTCCAGCCCGATGACCTACTCAATCGCTAATATAGCTCTTTTGAGTAGGTTTTTTGCCCACCTTTATTTTATAATACCGCATCATTTGCAGTAAAAAGACCTACTAAAATCACTCTTTTTTATTAATTAGTGGGCTTTTCATCTGCTTGCAATCAAAAACTTCATTTTAAAAACCTACTCAAGTTACAATTAATACCACTTTCGTAGGTCTTCCCGACAGAGACTGACAATCACAGCAGACTGACAGCCACATCGGCCTGCCAATCTCATCAGCCCGACGGCCACATCAGCCTGTCAACCTCATCAGCCCAACAGCCTCATCAGCCTGCTGCCTTCATCAACCTGACGCCCTGCTCATGCCATGTAATTTACACATCCAGAATATATCCGATCCAGAACAGATATCTAGAACAGATACCTCGTCCACAACAGGAAATTCTTAATCAGCTTCATTCTGCGTTCTCTCTTAGGAGTAAGCTCCACAGGCTGCACATTATATGGATTATCGTATGTGCCATCAGCATTAGCCTTTCTTGCACTATGCTCATACATCTGCATGGCACCGCCAAGCTGTTCATTAATCTCCGGGCTGTCAATAACCAGCATAAGTTCGGTATCAAGATAAGCACTTCTCATATCAATATTAAAAGAACCTACCACAGATATATCATCATCTATAAGAACCGACTTTCCGTGGTATGAATATCCGCCTTCATATTCCCACACTTCAAGCCCTGTGCCAAGCACCTTATCCTTATGTGCATAATAATCTGCTGAACCAAATGGATTGCCATTATTGCCCACAGAATTAGTCATTAAAGAAACATTTCCAACTGAGTCACATACTTTCTTTAATCCATCATACATGTACTGGTTGCAGATGATATATGGCGTATGTATCTTAACCTTCGAATCTGCCTGCTCCATAAGTCTTGTAAGCTGATACCAAACTACCGGCTTTTTCGCGCCACATTCTATTGGATTACTAAGAAGTGCTATATTGCTGACTTCAACTGTTTCATCTGTGTAATCAACGTCGGTCAGATAATCTTTGTTATCTGCATAATATATGCTGTAGTTATCAAGCAGCTCCTTTCTTGCCGCCCTGACCTTCTTATTGCCTGCACATCTGTTATTCTTTAAAAATGCTTTGCTCTCCTTATAGTTCCAGACGCTCTCATAATAAGCAAACACATCATTCACAGAGCTGGTTTCATCAGGGCTTTCGCAGTACACAAGCACATCCCTGTCGTAATTCTTATGTCCCGGATATGCTCCCAGAAAATAATTAAAAGTATTCCTTCCTCCAAGTATATAATTAGTCCTGTCTGCTATGACATATTTGTCATGAAGCCTTCCCATTGACTGCCATGGCTTGAATGGATTAACTTTGTTATATATCTTCACATTGACATTGTCAGATGACGCAAGTGCCTTAAAATCAGGATTGCCTTTCATCTTAGTAAACCCAGATACACCATCAACTATTACATTAACCGATACTCCCCTGTCTGCAGCGTCTATAAGTGCGCCAAGCATAAGTTTTCCGCTGTCATCAGACCTGAAGTCAAATGTAGAGAGAATAACTTCTTCCTTCGCGTTGCTTATCATTCTTATTCTCTCCTTAAGTGCCTCATCATTATCCTCGATAATGCGTGCACGCTCGGCACTTGTTCTCTCTTTCCATATGCCCTGTTCATCAAGCTGCTTCATCTCGTCAGCAGTAAGTTCTGGCTGTCTGTGGTAAGTTATTAAAGCACATGATACAATTGCTGCAACTAGCGCAACAAGCAGTATCACTGCTCCAAGAATTATTCTTTTCATAAGCTTTCTCCTGTTGTAAGATTTCAAGATTATTCTCCTTAAATATTATCTCTATCCTTTTATTACCCCGGCTCTCCCGTAAACAAAAAAGATGTGTCATATATTATATATACAACACACCTTTTCGATATCACATTAAATATTTATGAATTATTCTTAAATTATCTGATATAGTTAGTCTTTATCTTATTCTCACCCTGTGGAAGCTCAATTCCAGCCTTCTTCGCTGCATCTACTGACTTAACAAGCCATGCAAAATTCTGACCTAAAAGTCTCATTGTCTGCATGCCTTCCTCGTCCTTTACAACTTCATCTGGAGTATTGCCATGTACTATATTCCAGTAATTAGATGACACAACCGGCATCTGGTTAATCTGGAAATACTTATTCAACACATCAACAGTTGATGTTGTTCCACCACGGCGGGCAGATGCGATTGAAGAACCACATTTGTAACGAAGCTCATTGCCATATGCACCAAATAATCTGTCGAGGAACATCATTATCTCTCCTGTTGGAGAAGCATAGTATACAGGTGAACCAACGATAAGTCCGTCTGCATCTGTAACCTTTGCACCGACTTCCTTAACTACTGCATCAAGCTCGCCTTTTACAACTCTGCTGCCAACTGCAACTATCTCAGTCTCAATACCCTGTGCCTCTAATTCCTTAGCAACAACAGAAAGTGCTGTATATGTACAGCCCGCATCTCTTCTGCTGCCATTAACTAATACAACCTTCATGTTAACTCCTTCCTGTGCATGCTTTCCGCGCACATACAATTATTGATTAAACATTAATCTCTGCCTTCATACCAAGCTCTTCCTTATTAGAATCAAGAATAGGCTTGATAACATTAGCAAGATACTCGTCAACCTGTTCCTTAGAACGGCCAACATACTTCATAGGATCAAGCTTTGACTGTAACTCTTCAAGAGTAACACCGAACATTGGCTCTGCTGCAATAAGCTCAAGAAGATTATTATCAAGACCTTCCTGTTTAACTCTCTTTCCTGCTATCATAGAAAGCTCTCTTATCTTCTCATGAAGCTCCTGTCTGTCTCCGCCAGCCTTAACAGCGTCCATCATAATATTCTCTGTTGCCATGAATGGAAGCTCTGCCATCATATGCTTGATGATAACCTTGTCATATACAACAAGTCCGTCAACAACATTCAAGTAGAGATCAAGGATTCCGTCAACAGCGAGAAAGCCTTCTGGAACTGACATTCTCTTGTTAGCTGAATCATCAAGTGTTCTCTCAAACCACTGTGTAGATGAAACAATAGCTGGGTTAAGTGCGTCACTGATAACGAAATCAGCAAGTGACGCCATACGTTCGCTTCTCATAGGATTACGCTTGTAAGCCATAGCTGATGAACCAATCTGTGATTTTTCAAATGGTTCTTCAACTTCCTTAAGGTGCTGTAATAATCTGATATCATTAGAGAACTTGTGTGCACTCGCAGCAATTCCTGCAAGTACATTAAGCACTCTTGTATCAACTTTTCTTGAATATGTCTGTCCTGAAACTGGAACGCATGCGTCAAATCCCATCTTTTCTGCAATCTTTCCGTCAATCTGGCGAATCTTATCCTGATCTCCATTGAAAAGTTCAAGGAAGGAAGCCTGTGTACCTGTTGTACCCTTACAGCCTAAAAGCTTCATTGTAGAAAGTACATAGTCAAGATCTTCAAGATCCATAACTAATTCGTTGAGCCATAATGTAGCTCTCTTACCAACTGTAGTTGGCTGTGCTGGCTGAAAATGTGTGAAAGCCAGTGTAGGCTGTGCCTTATATTTATCTGCGAACTTAGAAAGCTCATCAATAACATTAACAAGCTTCTTACGAACAAGCTTTAAGCCTTCTGTCATGATGATGATATCAGTGTTATCACCAACATAGCATGAAGTTGCTCCAAGATGTATGATACCTTTAGCCTTAGGGCACTGAAGTCCGTAAGCATATACATGTGACATAACATCATGTCTTACTTCTTTCTCTCGTCTCTTGGCATCCTCATAGTTAATATCATCCTTGTGAGCCTTCAGCTCATCAATCTGCTCCTGTGTAATAGGAAGTCCAAGTTCATGCTCTGTCTCTGCTAATGCAATCCAGAGTCTTCTCCATGTCTTAAACTTCATGTCAGGAGAGAAAATGTACTGCATTTCCTTGCTTGCGTATCTTTCCGCAAGTGGTGTCTGATATCTGTCGTTCATCTCGTATCCGCCTTTCATATATCAATTCTAAGTATGCCATCATCCAGACCGCATACAAGTTAAGTATATCATAGCAGGCTTGTGTTTGCAATTCTACCACACTTTTCCATCTGCTGAATTTCCGTCTGCTGATTATTCACTTAATTTAAATATGTTTACCGAATTACCATTTTCAATTGTTTCTAGTTTGTAGTAGTCTGTATGACTTGTCCCATCTTTATAAGATATCTCTGCCTCAACTAAAACAGAATTCAGCACTTCATTTTTTGCCTGTCTTTCAGATTCTGGCGACTGCTTGTTCATATACCATGAATCATTTGTTGATTTCAGTTCAAGACAAAGAATCATTTTCAGTTGTTCCTGTTCACCTGCTGTTATGTCAGCCTTATCCATCTTCAGCTTCTTTTTATTCTGGTATTCATTTGACAAATCATCTTCTATTCCCAGCCGCACCCTGGCATTGTATGTTTTGTATACAATTTTTTCTACATCATCATCATTATAAAGTACAGGCCATTTAAAACTGCTGATAATTATATATGATGTATCTTTATCTCTAACATCTGTCTCACTCTGCTTTCCATTTATGGAGCAGACTGCAGCCTGTTCCATATCGGCACAGTCGTGTTCCATTAACGGATATATAATCGTCTGCTTTGCTCCTGTTTCTTCTCTGTATTTCACGCCATCTTCTTCATAGTCTTTTACATTAGCCGCATTGTACTCTGATGTAACAACTGATGTATTTTCTCTATTCTTACCACATGCCACTGCCGTTAAGCTGCAGCACACCAGCAGGCCTGCAATTATCATTTTATTAAAATGCATACATATCCCCCTCTTTCATATAATAATAAACAGCACTATTGTATTAAGCACTATCAGCAGCGGAACCTCCCTGTTAGAATTCTTTTTAAATATATATCTTGATACAGCCATAGTTTCTATCGATACCAGTAAAGAATATAAGATATATACCCCAAGCTGCATAATCATATACTGTTTTATCGTTATGTATCTCAGCATTTTCCCAACTTTCATAAAAGACAGACTTATAAGCGGTGCATCTATATATGGCATTCCATATGTATGAGACATAACTGACATTTCTGTTATATTCACAATTACAGCTATAATTGCTGCTATTATACATACCGCACCTGATTTGACTGCCTTTCCCCATATTCTTCCCCTTGCTGATGAGCCAAGCAGCATGTTCATTCCGCTTTTATACTCTAAAGCATTTTCAGATTCAGCAATAAGCACTATTCCAAAGCCAAGTATTATGTATATAATAAGCTTTCTTATCTTCGCATTATCTCCTAATATCTGATTGTATCCTCTCTGTGACATAACGTATGCTTCTATTCCGTACTGTGCATTTACTTCTTCCACATAATTAATCTGTTCCATATATTCGTTCATGCTGTCAAGAAGTCTTGTTGAGTCCATATAATTATATACATATTTACTTACAGTATTTTCATCTATCTCACCTTTTTCAAATTGTTCCTGCGCTTCTTCAAGTTTTTCCGCAGCTTCTTTAACTTCTGCTTTCCTTAATTCTATAATTTCTGTAAATCCGCTGTAATCTTTTCCTCCATATTCCTGATAATATTCATCTTTTTTCTTTTCATCATCTGAATAAATTACTTTCTGGCTATTACATATAAATATTGTGATAAACACTACCACTGCAATTACGAGCCAGCCTTTTCCTGTTATCAGCAGCTTATATATTTCCTTACACAAATGTGGAAGCTGTCCCAGAAGTTTCTGTATGCCATGTCTGATTTTTTCAATAATCTTATCTATTACACCTGTCTTTTTACCCGGTCTGATATACTTCCCCATTATTATAAGAATGCTCATCATAAGCACTGATATTACCAGACATACAACACACAGCATAGCTGCCATGCCTGCTGATATATTACCATATACTATATTCTCATAATCTTTAAGCATGGCATTGACATCCATTATATTTATTATATTAATCTTTCTGAATATTCTGAATCTGCTCTGCAAAGATATATTCTGATATGCATAAGCCTCTATTCCGGCAATAATCCCCACTATAACCACAGAACTTATTCTTTTTCTGCACAGTGCAAATATCACAGATACAATAAGCGATAATGTAATAATTATCATTGAATTAATAAAATATCTTATAAACAGATAAGTAATCACACTGACCGGGAGTGTATAACTGCTATATCCTGTAAGACACTGAACCGGCTCTGTTAATATTTTATTTCCTCCATATATGCACAGCATTCCACCCGCTGCACATATATTCATAATAAACATTTGTACAGCAATTATAATAAACATCGCAGCCACTGAACATGCCGAAAACCGCATGCGTCCATTCTTTGCCGTATATGTAAGCTGCCACATCCCATTATCTCTGTACTCGTATATGTTATAGATAACATATATCATCAACGCTAACATGACATATATAGATATATCATGCTGAAGATATTGCTCTATTGCCCTGCTGCTGACTTTCGTAACATTAACATCCTTAATTCTTGAATAATCTCTTTCTGTTTTATCTATATTAGCCACCGAGTCCGTTGTTCCAAACACGCTGAACTTTTTCATATTCTGTGCATTAGAAATAACCGCATTTACATTGTCACGATATCCCTCTATATATTCCGTTCTGATATCATATTCTTTTGCAAGTCTTTTATATATCCTTCTTTCATCTGAAGACAGGCTGTCCAGATGCTGTTTTCTTTCATCATCTGTATGTCCTGCCTCCAGCCAGTGATACTCTCTTACTTTCACATTATAATTATCTATTCCGCAATCTGAGAAGTCTCTTGCAACAACAGCCGCAACACATATAGATGCCGCGGCTATCATAATCATAATTGTTTTTTTATTAAGCAGCCTCCCCAGTTCCTTCATCTACCTAAACTCCTTAATATCCCCATTAGCAATGTCACTTTTATCAATATATATTATTGCGTCTTTTTTTAATGAAAACATAAACATTCTGGTCTTGTCACCATGCATTATCGCAAATATTTTCTCATCATCATCAAGTACTCTCCTGGCAATCAGCTCCCCATCCTTACTCAATTGATATATCGTATAATTAAGAGTCTGGCTCTGCTTATTAAAGTATTTTGCCGCATCTTTATATATTGTATCATCTAACCATATATATTCACCATCATATGTAAGAGTAAAACACTGACTTCCTTCAGGGTCTTCAAATATCTTTACGCTCTCACAACTATCTGTATTATACATATATATTCCTGTATCATCAAGCCTGCTGTAATATAGATTATGCATCTTAGAATCTATACAATATCCATATATGTTATCCGTAATTACACATTTAACATCATTGTCCTGAATCTGATATAATCCGTCACTTGATATCGAATACAAATCATTATCATCCTTTGATACATTCATCTTTATAAAATAAGTATTTCCACCATATGTGTTCAATGATTTTATTCCCAGCCCATACGATGTTTCGCTGTATATCCTTTTTGATTCCTTCGTCTGGATATTAAAAGCATATATCTCTACTTTTATATCCCCATTAATTCCTTCCTCATTCTCCTTGCTGATATATGCTGTATCCCCATTAAAACTTACATTTATTGTATCTGAACTGCCTGAATTGCATACATTTCCTAATACAATCCGTTCTGAACCATCAGCACTGATCTGCTCTAAATCCCCATTCATCCTAATCATATATATGAAAGAATTGTAGTAATATATTTTGGGCTTATATTCTGACATATCCAGATATGCCATACATTCCTTAGAATTATGTTCGCACTGTGGTTTGTTGCATAGAACTATGCTTTTCTGTTCCTCATTATCATAATATTTTAACAGATTAACCCCTGCCATTTCCTGCTCTGACATGTAATAATATCCCGTTGGACATTTTGTTACTTCATGCATTCCATTAGTAAAATACGACTGCGTCTGCTCCAAATCATTTTCCCCAGATATGTCTCCTTTAAATTCCGGTTTATTATGCTGCCCACAGGCAGCTAATAAAACAGTAGTTAATACCATCCCTATAAATAAATTAATTTTTCTCATATTCCCCACTAACTCAGGTATAGATTGTATATTCCAACAATCTATACCTGACAATTTTAATATGTAGCCATAAGTCCTGCTTTTACCACGTCATCATCATTACTATTTGCGCCAAATGTTGCCTTTATTTTTTCAAAATATGTATATTCTGACGAAACATATGCATAAACACTATATGACTGTGATGCTGAATTTCCCAAATTCATTGGTTCTGGTTCTCTTCCTATGAGATGTTTATATGCTGTTCCTGTCACATACAGGTCTGAGCATGTGTTAACAGACGCTCCTGCCGATGCCCTATGGTCAGTAGCTGTTACACTATATTCCATTGTAAGCCCTCCTGATGTAATACTATCTCTTTCTGTTCCTGCTGATACTACCATACAACTTCCAGCTATCAACACAGTAGTTATCATAGGTATTACTATTCTTTTTATTTTTTTAATCATAAAGCAATCTCCTTTTCACATTCAATTAAACTTTTAATACAAATGCTATTTCAACTAATATTTCATCATATTCTTGCTTGATAAATTACACATGGCACCTGCATTACAGCCGTAATTATTATTCCTAAAAACATACAAATAGTAACAATTTCTTTTCCAACTATATCTGCTATTATTGCAACCACAACATAGATTGCTAATTGCCGCATGACTATCTTTCTATATGTATGTTTTTCATTTTCTTCTATGATTCTGTTATCTGACTGAATCGGAGAAAATATGCATAATCCCACAACCGAAATAGCAGTTACCATGTATAACAATAGGCCACTATTAATCTTAGTCGAAATCCATAAAAACACTGTAACTAATATTGATGAACCCACAAAACATGTACATGCATGCTTGGCATGGAATCCCCCACTGAATTTTCTCAAGAATAAAAAAGGTATAACCATCAGCACTCCATTAATTGGAATACCCATAATGCAGCCTATTGCTATAGAAATAAATGCTGGCGATAAAAGCAAAACTATACTATAAAGTGCATACTCATATAATTCACGCTCATCATCTTTAATAGCTTTGCTTTTTATCAGCCAATTAATAATTAACTTTCTACCTGACGCCATTACTTTGTCTTCTTAAATCTTTCTAATTCTTTAGGCGCTTTAGGTTCATATGCAAATACACATGATGCAGAATTAGCTTCCAGTTTTAAAACCGTATCCAATACCTTTACTATCTTTTCTGCCTTGTTCTTTTTCAAAATATACCTCCTATGTTTCAAACTAATAAAACGACGCTTTATATAAGCCTTTAATACCACATCTATTTTATTAATTCAATATCAATTGCGTGAAATGACACTTTTCATGTTTAAAATAACATTTATTTTAATATTCTCATCAGTTATAATAACAATAGCTTAATTTTATGGAGATTGGATAATGAATATATTTATATGTGATGATGACAATTTGGTATGCGAGCAGATTAAAACTCTGTGCGAAAGTTATTATATTGAACATAAACTGAAAAGACCTGATATTTACATATTTCACTCTGGTGAAGACATTCTGGCTTCAGATATCAAACCCGATATTGTATATTTAGATATCCAGATGTCCGGCATAGATGGCATTGCCGTTGGTAATTCGCTTGTTAAATCTTATCCGGCAGCAATAATAATTATTATAACTTCGTTTCCGGAATATCTTGACGAAGCCATGCGCTTTCATGTATTCCGTTATATTTCAAAGCCTGTTGAAAGTAAACGTTTTATGCGTAACCTTGAAGACGCCATATCTGAATTCAATTCTATTGGCGGCAGGATTATTGTAAAATGTAAAGGCACAACATATATATTATCAGCAAAGGATATCATTATGGTGGGGGTTAATCCTCACCGCCGCAATCTTACTATTTACACGGTTTCAGATACATATACAACCACTCAGACTCTTGCCAGCATTAAATCAATGCTTCCGTCTGGGAGCTTTTATCAGAGCCATCGATGTTATATAGTAAATATGAATTATATTATGTCTTATAATAACAGCAGAATATATATGAAAAATCATCTTTACGCTGATATTGCCTTGCGCAAGTATAATGATTTTTTTAATACCTATTCGGCATTTCTTACAACATTGCGCTAGTTTATTAATCAGAGGGGGATTCATGAATTTAATATTGTACTATTTATTTGTATATCTTATAGAAGCCATTATTCTATGGCTATACTGCAACCGGATATTTACTTCACGAAAGAACACATTTTTATCTCTTTTAATCACTATTGGCATGTTCAGTCTGCTTATACCTGTAGCAATTCTCACTAATGCGGCACTCAATGCATTTTGCTCATTCATTGTCTATCTGTGCTGCATCGTGCTTAATTATGATTCAAAACCGGTTTGGGCACTGTTTCATGCCCTTGCCCTGACAATTCTTATGGCATTATCAGAAGGACTTATTGCCGCAGCTATTCCTGACATAACGATATATGCATTCCGTGATGGAAACATACATAGTTCGGCATTTACATTTGTTATATTAAGCAAATCTGTCTATTTATGTATTTCACAGTTAGTAACCAGAATTTTCTCTAAAGATACAGTCAATAATGCTTCTATACGCAAAAGCACCCTTATGCTGTATCTGATACCTGTTATATCCTCTATCATTACCGTTTCTCTTGGCTATATATGTCTCAACGGTAAATTGTCTGGCTCTGACTCTGTTATTGTATTCATATGTCTGGTTCTGCTGCTCTCAATCAATATCCTGACTTTCTATCTGCAGCAGGATATCAGCCAAAAAAATGTTGAATATGCCAGATTGCAGATTGAATTACAGAAAGAGACTGACACTGAACATTATTATAATTATGTTCAGGAAGTTAATGAGAAACAGCACATTCTTATTCACGATATTAAGAACCACCTTAATACTATCAGCCAGCTGAATGATGGAAAACATATTGACGAAATAACCGGATATATCAATAACATTCTGGGAAGTGATGCACTAAGAAAATCCAAAAGATATTGCAAAATTGATATACTGAATGTAATTATCTCAAGATATGCCGAACAATGTAGTAATTCAGATATAAGCTTTGAGGCAGACATCCGCGCCAACACCCTTGAATATCTTCCCGCACAGGATTTCACTTCCATATTCTGCAATCTTCTTGATAACGCCATTGATGCATCCCTATCATGTGATGAACCATATATAGATTGTAATGTTTCTCTTATCAGAGGCGGCAACGCTGACCTTATAAGCATTGCTAACTCATGCAAATCATCTCCTTTAGGCCATGACGGAAAACTTCATTCCAGAAAGCAGGACACTGGTTTTCACGGATATGGTCTTAAAAGCGTAAAACGTATTGCAGATAAATATAATGGTCTGCTCAATTATGTTTACTCGGAGGAAAAGCATGAATTCCGCGTTGTGGTTATGCTGGAGCATCCTTAGAAAAGCTTTCCAGCTGCCATAAACTGCGGTATATTTTCATGAATGATTCCATTTCTTTTTTGTATCATATCATTTCTTGTAAGCACATATTTAGGATAGTTATCTTTAATCATCTCTAATGGAGCATACTCTCGATCCTCTGTTTCTCTGTTTAACATTGTTGTCATCGTCACCTGAACATAACCATAGTTGTTCATATTATCTCTCATAATGAAATCACATTCTAACTTTCCTATTCTTCCAATACTGATATCATACCCCTTTGATTTTGCATAGTTAAAAACAACATTTTCAAGGGCTGGTCCATAATTAATTCTGTTATCAGTATTTGTTGCAAAATAGAAACCCATATCTGATAAATAATACTTCTGCTCACCATTTATAGATTTTTTGGATTTTAAATCAAACCTTTTACATTCATATATTATTTTTGCATCCATTAATATATTAATATAACGGTTCAAAGTTTCTCTCTTTATGTTCATTCCAGATTTATGAAGTTCTTTCAAGATACTCTTCAAACTAGTTGTTGAGCCAAAGTTGTTAATAAGATATGTCTGCACTTTTTCAAAAACTGAAACGTTGCGAATCTTTACCCTGTGCTTAATATCCTTTTCTAATATTTCTCCTATAACGCTCTTAATGTATGTTCTCTTATCGTCTGGATTATCATAAAAAATTGTTCTAGGGAATCCTCCTTCAATAAGATATCTGTCTAATTCATCTGTCAGATTATAACTCACTTCTTTGCCATAAAATTTCTTCATGTCTATATATTCTTCAAACGAAAGCGGCATCATTTCAAATTCTATATACCTTCCTGTAAGCTTTGTTATTAGTTCACCACTTAAAAGATATGAATTAGAACCCGTAATAAAAATTGAATAATCTCCTTCTCCTCGAAAAGCATTAATTACCTCTTCAAAGCCTTTAACATTTTGAATCTCATCTATAAACAAATACTTTAATCCGTGTATATCAGCATACTCATCTATTTTGCTTTCTAACTGTTTTGGAGTTTTTATATCTTTATATTGTCTTGAATCGAGGTCTATTCTTATAAGATTCCCCTCTGGAATTCCCAACTCTTTTAATTCTTCAATAATTGTCTGCATTAACGATGATTTTCCGCATCTTCTGACACCTGTCAATACTTTTATCATATCAGCATCATGATAGAATCCCCTGATTTTTTTCAGATAATTCTCTCTTTTATATAACTTCATAAAGCGCCCCCATTTCTTGCATTTTCTATCTTTATTATAGCAAAAGAAATGTTTTTTTCAAGTTAAGGGGGTATTTTTTTATTTTTTTGTAAATTTTACCCCCTTAACTCGAATTTTTACTATTTTAATCCTCTTTAATATTCCCTTTTTTCACATTAGGCATTATAAGTTTCTCATATGAATATTTCCAGAGTTCTTCTGAGCCTTCTCCTGTTCGTGCATTTCTTTTTAATATCTGGCTAAGATGCACACCCTTTTCTGCCCAGCTTTTTCCTTTTGAAGCATCATTTAAAATTACAGGCTGGAAGTTATCCATAGTTCTTGCAAACTTTGCCTCTGGTGTTTCCTGTGCCTCGAATTCCTCCCACAATTCACGCATATATTTTCCCTGGTCTTCTGGAAGAATACTGAATATTCTGTCGGCACATTTTAACTCTCTTTCACGCTGTGTCTTCTTAGCATTCTCATCGTAAGCATATGTATCGCCTGCATCTATCTCTACAAGGTCATGTATAAGAAGCATTGTCATTGTGCGGAGCACATCAATCTTTTCATTGGCATATTCAGACAACAGCACAGTCATAATTGCCATATGCCATGCATGCTCAGCGTCATCTTCCTTTCTTGACGCATCCGCCAGATACGTCTGTCTGCCAATGCTCTTTTCCTTATCAATCTCTCTTATAAACTCTATCTGTCTGTCAAGTCTGTCTTTATCCATGTTAACCTCTATTCCTGCGCTACTTTTCAGCGCATCTTAAGTTTCTGCTAATCCGTCAATTCCAGTGACGCAACCTCACCAACAACTATAATAGCTGGTGATGGGAAGTCTACTTCTTTCACCTTTTCCGCAATATCCGAAAGTGTTCCGACAAGCTTTACATATGTACCATCTGTATTCTCACCGTGAATTACCGCAACCGGCGTATCTGACAACTTTCCATATCTCATCAGCTTTTCCGTAATCATGTCTATACTCTTTAATCCCATAAGGAATACAAATGTTTCATCAAGCTTTGCATATGATTTCCACCTGATTTCCTCAATTTCCGGTGGCAGATTATCTGCCGTATGTCCTGTAATCACATGAAATCCACGGCTTGCACCCCTGTGTGTCACCGGAATTCCTGCCATTCCACACAGACCAATACCTGATGTAACCCCCGGAACTTCATGTACAGGTATGCCATGTGCTTTGAGTGCAAGTGCTTCCTCGCCGCCCCTGCCAAACACATACGGGTCTCCGCCTTTCAGTCTCACAACATATCTGCCTTCAAGGGCTTTTTCTACAAGAAGCTCATTAATCTCCTCCTGTGCCTTGGAATGTCTGCCACTCCTCTTTCCTGCATATATAAGCTCACAGCTCTCCGGTGCGAACTCCAGCAGATGCTCATCTATCAGGTCATCATACACTATAACCTCTGCCCGTCTTATCTCTGACAGACCTTTGAGTGTAATTAATTCATATGAACCGCAGCCTGCACCAACAAGTGCCGCTCCCGGCAGTATCTTCCCGCTTCCATTATCAAGATATTTCTGTAAAAATGCATTTTCTTCCTTGCTGCTGCACACTCTGTCTGCTTTCATGCAGAATTCAGAAATTTCTCTTATAAATGCTGCTCTTTTTCTGTCATCATCTATCTTTTCTTTAGCAAGTGTCCTGACCTCTGAAAGATAATCTAATATGCTCTCTATATTATCAGATACATTTGCTTCAAAATCTCTTCTTAACTTAGCTGCAACATGCGGACTCTTCCCACCTGTAACAAAGCCTGCAACCATATCACCCTTCTGCACAAGTGAAGGAAATATAAAATCACACAGCTCCTGATTATCCACGACATTGACTGGAATACTTCTTTCTTTGCACAATCTGGCAGCTTCTTTATCCGCTTCTTCACCTGCTGCCGCGATAACAAAGTCCGCATTTTCAATATCTTGTGGTGTGATTATTCTTCTTTCAACACTTATATTATCGCAAGCCTGCGCCATAGCCTCTATGTCAGAAACTATAGACGGTGCTACAACTTTAATCTTCACGCCAAATTCCTTCAGCCTGCTTATCTTTCTTGCTGCCACTTTACCGCCACCGATAACAAGGCATTTCTCCCCTTCTATTTCTTTAAAAAACGGAAAATAACTCATCCTGTTCCCCTTTTTCTTGTATTTATTGTCATGATACCTATAAATAGTCGCATATTCAGCAATTTAGTAGGTAAATTTCGATTGTGACTATTATAATAGTGCTACATTTTTACTAAAAATGCCTACTAAATAACATATTCCATGCTTTTAGTAGGCATCTTGTGTCATATATTCTATTATTCTGCTAAAAAACACCTACCAAATCAGCACATATGTTAATCTTATAGGTATTCAGCCAGAAATTGCCTTCATATTCAGCAATATTATGCTTTCAAGGCGCATCCACTGTCCGCGACACGGCTATAGCAAGCCTCAGCCAACCGCCACATCAGGGATGTTCTCCAGGCAGCATGCCACAATTGCTCCATCAGCCCATCTCACCACGGATATCAATCTTAGGCGGTTCAATTGGATAATTGCCTGTAAAACATGCGTCGCAGTAACCTGTCTGTCCACATATCATCTCACTTAACTTGTCAACCTCAAGATAGCCTAATGAATCTGCTCCGATAATTTCACAGATTTCATCTACAGAATGACCTGATGCGATAAGCTGGTCTTCTGATGGAATATCTGTTCCAAAATAACATGGGTGAAGGAACGCCGGTGAACTGATTCTCACATGAACTTCCTTAGCACCTGCTGCCTTAAGAAGATTAACAATTCTTGCACTTGTTGTTCCTCGTACAATTGAGTCATCAATCATGACAACTCTCTTGCCTGCAACTGCTTCCTTAAGTACATTCAGCTTAACCTTAACGCTTGACTCTCTCTGTTCCTGCTTAGGCTTGATGAATGTTCGTCCAACATAGTTATTCTTGATAAATGCATTACCATAAGGAATTCCTGATTCCATTGAGAAACCAAGTGCTGCCGGATTACCTGACTCAGGAACGCCAACGACAATATCAGCATCTACAGGGTGAGTCTTTGCTAAGATTCTACCCGCATTAATTCTTGACTCATATACGCCCATTCCGTCAATCTTGCTGTCTGGTCTTGCAAAATATATATATTCAAATATACATCTTGCTGTATTTTTCTGGCAGAGTGACTTATCAGACTTGATTCCGTCTTTAGTGATAGTAACAACCTCACCCGGCTCAACATCTCTTACAAACTCTGCACCTACAGTATCGAGTGCACATGTCTCTGATGATAAGAAGTATGCATTATCTCTCTTACCGATACATAATGGCTTGAAACCAAATGGATCCCTTGCTCCGATAAGCTTTCTAGGACTCATTACAATAAGTGAATAAGCACCCTTAATCTTCTTCATCGCATTTAACACAGCTCCCTCAACAGTCGGAACATTAAGTCTTTCTCTTGCGATTAAGTAAGCAATAACCTCTGAATCAATAGTTGTCTGGAAGATAGCTCCTGTATAAGAAAGCTCTTCACGCAGTTCAACAGCATTAAGAAGATTACCGTTATGTGCCATACCAAGAGTTCCCTTAACATAGTTAAGAACAAGTGGCTGTGCATTCTCACGGCTGCTGCTTCCGGCTGTTGAATATCTTACATGTCCGACACCTATATTACCATTAAGCTTTTCAAGCTTTTCAGGATTAAAGACTTCATTAACAAGTCCCATATCCTTGTATGAAAGAACCTTTCCCTTAGGTCCTTCTGTATCACTGACTGCTATACCGCAGCTTTCCTGTCCTCTGTGCTGAAGGGCAAAAAGGCCATAATATATTGTAGATGAAACATCATTGCCATCGAAATCATATACACCAAAGACTCCGCATTCCTCATGAAGTTCATCTTCAGCATAGTGGCTGTCATTAATATCAATCTGATTCATAATTCTCCATTCCTTATTGACTGTGATTATTTGCGGGAAAAATCCTTACCAGTAAGAAGCTTATATGCTTCCTTGTACTTTTCAACTGTCTTCTCGATTACATCATCTGGAAGTAAATAATCACTGTCTGGATTAGCCTTTAACCAGTCTCTTACAAACTGCTTGTCATATGATGGCTGGCTCTTTCCTGCCTCATATCCTTCTAATGGCCAGAATCTTGAGCTGTCTGGTGTAAGCATCTCATCACCGATAACTACCTCACCATTCTCATCAAGACCAAATTCAAACTTAGTATCTGCAATAATAATACCCTTGCTTAAAGCGTACTCTGCACACTTCTTGTAAAGAGTGATAGTTGCATCCTTAATCTTAGTAGCATACTCAAGACCTTTACCTGGGAACTGCTTCTCAAGAACTTCTATACTCTTCTCAAATGAAATATTCTCATCATGGTCGCCAATCTCAGCCTTAGTACTTGGTGTGTAGATTGGTTCAGGAAGCTTCTCTGATTCCTTAAGTCCCTCTGGAAGCTTAATTCCACAGACTGTTCCGTTTTCCTTGTAGCTTGCCCAGCCACTACCTGTTATATATCCTCTTACGATACACTCAACAGGAAGCATTGTAAGCTTCTTACAAAGCATGCTTCTTCCAATATATTCATCCTTGTGGAAGAACTCTGGCATGTCATTAACATCAACTGAAACCATATGATTAGAAACAACATCCTTAGTATAATCAAACCAGAACTTTGACATCTGTGTAAGAATTGCTCCCTTTTCTGTAACCTTATTCTTTAAAATATGATCAAATGCTGAGATACGGTCTGTAGCAACCATAACAAGCTTGTCATCGCAATCATATACTTCTCTTACTTTTCCTTCATAGAGTAATTCACATTTTCCCATGAGTTCATCCATCCTTTTCTTCTTAATAAAATTATTAGTTAAAAAGTTATCAAACCGTAGTATTTATGCGGTTTAAAAACAAACAAAAATATTATATACCAGCGTCCATTCAAAATCAATAGACTTTATCTTTTGCAATAATACATTGCGCACTACCTCATTAAAGTGTATTATTAAAAATATAAATATAGTCAGTTTTTAGAAGTGTACTATTCACTCGAATAATAATATTAAGATGGGAGATTTTATTATGGCTAATGGAATTGAAAAAAGACGTTTTAAAAGAATGAAAGCAGACCTTACACTTAATGTTTCTTCTCTTTTTAATCAGGACAACATGGAAATTAAGAATCTTGATTCACCTATCAAGGTTATCAATATATCTGAGGGTGGTATAGCATTTGAATCAAAAAGCATGCTTCCTATCAACTTTTATTTTAATGCTGCTCTTAATCTTGGCTCTGAAACAGATACTCTCTACAGTGTTGTCAAGATTATAAGAAGTCAGCCGATTGAGGGCACTGACAATTATCTTTATGGCTGTGAGTTTGTCGGCATGGCACCGATTCTTGGTTATATCTTTGATGAATATGAGGCTGAGATTGAAGCCGGAAAAGAATAAAAGGGACTAAAGGCACCCCGCAGTTCTTCTCACTGATTGTCTGATTGGGTCTTATTGTTTCTCACTGCTTTAAAAAATTCTGCTGTAAAAAAGTATTTCCTTAACACCTCAAATAAAGTATGTCATCTTGTTGTATCTTATATTGGGGAATTTTAGCACATTGTTGACAGCAATATTTACTTCTAGTAACATATAGTTATATTATAGTTCGGAAATAAATAGTTCAACATCACAGTATGCACATAAAAAGGAGGTTTTTATATGCACAAAACAAAAAAAGCAGCATTTCTTTCTCTTATAATCTTAATAATAATTATAGCTGCATTATTACTAAGACCTCGCCACATTAAGCTTGACTTATCAGATAACAGCAATATTTCAATTGTAAGAGAAGGAAACGAAATAAGTCTGTCATCTGATGAAAAATCACAATTAATTGATATAGTAGAAAATATAACTGTTATGCCATGGCTATTTGCGCCTGCATCTGGATGGACTTACAGAATATTATATACCAGCACAGACAATCGTACTAACAGCATTATTGTGCTTGACAATAAAGTCACAATTAACAGAATGAGCTATCATCCTTTCGGAAAGTCTGCATCACTTGTCACAGATTTTCTTGATACTATATATAACAGAAGCCTTGTAACAATCAATATAGACAACGCTGACAGCATTACTGTCATCAACAAATCTAATGGCAAAACTGGCGTTTTTGAAGGTGCAAGACTGAAAGATTTAACAGACGCTTTAGCTTTCACGCCTTCTCACCCAGTTACTTTTCATGATGACAATGATTCTTCTGTTCAGTATGTACTCAACATACAATATAAAGATGGCTCTTCTGAAGAACTGTCTATTGTAAAATGCCCTGCAATTCTTTACAAAAACCAGTATCTGAGTGTTGACTTATATGCATTGGAATTGATTCAGGAAGAAGTTGACAACTAATGCAATATGAGAGCCATTGGCTAAATACGAACAATTATTAGCAGCCCAAACTGAAAAGAAAAATTAATACACAACGCATAAATCCCAGCAGCACATATATCAGTGCTGCCGGGATTTCTTTATAATATCTCATAAGTTGTCTGTTCACTTGTAAGACAATCACATCCAACACGATTCTCACCACTTGTAACAAATGATGAAGCCTTAATGTGTATGTCAGCGATTGTCTCCGGCATATCCTTTAACGGTTCAATAACAACCGCTTCCTTTGCTCCAAGGCAGTTAATTCCTTCAAAATTAACATTCTTAAAATAAGGAATATCGTCCTTGTCAATTCCGTTAATCTCTTCATTTCTGTTAAGCAAATTAAGCACATATGACATTGTAAGAATTATTGCCTGTTCCTTAATATCAACCATATTAATATTCTTTACATTAATATTCTCGATAACGCCGCCTCGTCCGAGTGCACTCTTAATGCGGACTCCGACATCAGTTCCAAGAAAAGTACAATTCTCTACCAGTACATTTTTAATGCCTCGACTCATCTCACTTCCGATAACGAAACCGCCATGTCCCTTATTAACAAGGCAGTCATGGATATATACATCCTCACAAGGTCCTTCAATCTGTCTTGCTACGGCATTCTTGCCTGACTTTAAACAGATTGCATCATCACCTGTTTCAAATGTACAGTTATGTATATGAACCTTCTTGCATGATTCAACATCAATTCCATCACCGTTCTGCGCATAATATGGATTGCTCACCGTAACATTTCTTACTGTAAGATTCTTACAGAAAAATGGGTGTATATTCCATGCCGGTGAATTCATAAATGTTACACCATCAAGAAGAATTCTTTTACAGTGACGAAGGCTTACCATTACTGGTCTGTAGAAATCATAATATTCGCTTGCTTTCTCAAGTGCATTCTCAGCGTCAAGCTGGATATTATGCTCATTACCTTTAAATGAGCTTTCTGTCGGCATCCATATGCCGCCCTCTTTAGTATCAATTGTATACTGGCTCTTTTTCATAAGAGCTTCCCACTGTCTGTCAGTCAACTTAAACTGTTTTACAGGGCGCCACAAATCACCGCTTCCATCAATAACACCGCCACCGGTTATACCGATGTTAATAGCATTTTCAGCTGTGATAGGAGACTTGGCTCTTATACACTCCTGACCTTCATAGTTAGTGATAATAAGTGGATACTGGTCAATATCTTTAGAAAATTTAAGTATTGCATTCTTCTCAATTCTTAACTCAACATCGCTCTTAATCTCGATTGGCGCTGTAAACCAGATTCCCTCAGGAATCACAACAGTTCCGCCGCCCTTTTCTGAGATATAGTTAATAGCCCTGTTTATAGCATCAGCATTTCTTGATGCATCTTCAATAGTATAGCAGTATGGTCTTGCACCATAGTTGTCAACATATACTATTCTGTCAACAAATGCTGGGAGTTTTACATCAAAATTAACTTTTTTCATTCCACATCTCCTTTTAGTTTTAAGTTCATGTGTTACTTTAAAAGCTCCTGTAACAAAGCATTTACCATTCCCGGATTAGCCTTGCCCTGCATTGCCTTCATTGTCTGTCCGACAAGATAGCCGATTGCCTGCTTTTTGCCGCCTTTATAATCAGCAACTGACTGTGGGTTATCAGCAATAACCTTCTCAACTGTTGCTCTGAGCGCGCCTTCATCATTAACCTGCTTTAAACCGTGTTCTTCAACATATGCGTCAACATCAACATTTTCTGCAAATACATGCTCAAATATTTCTTTAGCTGCTGCATTGTTGATTTCCTTTTTCTCAACAAGAGTAATAATCTTGGCAAGGCTTTCAGGTGAAAATGTTAATTCTTCAGCTCTGAATTCTCTTCCAGTCTTAGCTGATTCTTCCTTCATAAGTCGCATTGTCTCGCCCATAATCCAGTTAGAAACCTTCTTTGGCTGGTTGCAGATTGCTGTAGCTTCCTCAAAGATTTCTGTGAACTTCTTAGAATCTGTAAGAATCTCTGCATCATATTCAGGAAGTCCGAATTCTTCAATATAACGTGCCTTCTTCTCGTCCTTGAACTCTGGCTGTTTTGCCTTAAGCTCTGCTAAATACTCATCACTGATGTGAATTGGAACAAGATCTGGATCTGGGAAATATCTGTAATCCTGTGCATCTTCTTTTGAACGCATAGCATATGAATATTCCTTGTCATCATTCCATCTTCTTGTTTCCTGCACAACCTTCTCGCCTGCTTCGATTAAGTCAATCTGTCTTGCTGTCTCAGCCTTGATTGCTCTTTCAATTGCTGCAAATGAATTGAGGTTCTTAGTTTCTGTTCTTGTTCCAAACTCCTCTGAACCACGCTCTCTTACAGAGAGGTTGACATCAGCTCTCATAGAACCTTCCTGAAGCTTGCAGTCAGAAGCACCAAGATACTGGATTGTTGTTCTTAACTTAGTAAGGTAAGCAATAACTTCCTCTGCTGAACGCATGTCTGGTTCAGATACGATTTCGATAAGAGGCACACCTGAACGGTTATAATCTACATATGACACGCCTTCCCACTCATCATGAACAAGCTTTCCTGCATCCTCTTCCATATGAATCTCGTGGATTCTTATTGTCTTTTCTGTTCCATCTGATAATGTAACATCAACATGACCGTTACGGCAGATTGGAAGATAAAGCTGTGAAATCTGATAATTCTGTGGGTTATCAGGGTAGAAATAATTCTTTCTGTCAAACTTGCAGTCCTGTGTAATTGTACAGTTAGTTGCAAGTCCTACTGCTGCTGCATATTCTACAACCTTCTTATTAAGAACAGGAAGAGAACCTGGCATACCTGTACACACAGGGCAAGTATGTGAGTTAGGCGCTCCGCCGAACTCAGTTGAGCATCCGCAGAAAATCTTTGTCTTAGTAGCTAATTCAACATGGACTTCAAGTCCGATTACAACTTCATAATCTTTCATACTTATGCCTCCCTCCTATTCAAATCTTCCTCGTGCCTGCTCATAAGCGTAGCCTGCACGGATAAGGTTATTTTCTTTAAAGCAGTCGCCAATAAGCTGTAAGCCAATTGGAAGACCATTCTTGTCCTTACCGCATGGAACAGAAAGTCCCGGAAGTCCTGCAAGGTTTACTGAGATAGTATAGATATCTCCAAGATACATTTTTATTGGGTCTGATAATGATGAACCAAGCTTTGGTGCTGTTGTAGGTGCAACAGGTCCAAGAATTACATCGTATTTTGCAAATGCTTCATCAAATGCTTTCTTAATAAGAGCCTTAACTCTTAATGCCTTAAGATAATAAGCGTCATAATATCCTGAACTTAATACGAAAGAACCGAGCATAATTCTTCTCTTAACCTCTGGTCCAAAGCCCTCTGAACGTGTCTTCTTGTACATGTTGTGGAGTCCTTCGTATTCTTTAGTTCTGTAACCGTATTTAACACCATCGAATCTTTCAAGGTTAGAGCTTGCTTCTGCTGCTGCGATTGTATAGTAAGTAGGAATTGCGTACTCAACAAGACTTAAATCAAACTCTTCGACGATTGCGCCCTTGCTCTCAAGAACTTTGGCAGCGTTAAGAACAGCTTCCTTAACCTCAGGGTCAAGACCTTCTCCAAAATAATCTCTTGGAATACCAATTCTCATTCCCTTGACATCATCAACTAATGCCTTTGTAAATGAATAATCATCTCTTCCAATTGATGTTGAGTCCTTATCGTCCTTGCCTGCGATAGCTTCCATAATAGTTGCACAGTCAGTTACATCCTTACATAAAGGTCCAATCTGGTCTAATGATGAGCCGTAAGCAATAAGTCCATAACGTGAAACAGTTCCGTAAGTTGGCTTTAAACCTACAACACCACAGTAAGAAGCTGGCTGTCTGATTGAACCACCTGTATCAGAACCAAGTGCTGCAAAGCACTCATTAGCTGCTACAGCTGCTGCTGAACCACCTGATGAACCACCAGGTACATGCTCAGGATTGCGTGGATTCTTAGTTGCACCAAATGCACTTGTCTCAGTTGTAGAACCCATCGCGAATTCATCCATGTTAGTCTTTCCGATAATTACTGCTCCTGCATTTTCAAGTCTTACTACTGCATCTGCTGTGTAGGTTGGAACGAAATTACCAAGTATCTTAGATGAGCATGTAGTAAGCATGCCCTCTGTACACATATTATCTTTGATTGCAAATGGTACTCCGGCTAAAGGTCCTGTAAGCTTACCTGCCTTGATATCCTCATCTGCTTTCTTAGCTGCTGCAAGAGCTTTTTCCTTGTCAAATGTGACATAGCAGTTAAGCTCATCTTCAGATTTTTCAATCTGTGCAATAACAGCTTCCATAGCCTCTGTTGCTGTTGTCTCACCCGCTTTAATCTTAGCAGCCAGTTCAACAGCTGTATAATCTAATAAACTCATATGCGTCCTTTCTATGATTCAACAGTTTTAGGTACAATAAATCCTGATTCATTACATTCAGGTGCATTAGCAAGAGTTGCCTCGCTTCCGTCACCATTAGTAACAACATCTTCTCTCATTACATTATTAACAGGGAACACATGTGACATAGGTTCTACCCCTGTAGTATCAAGCTCTCCGAGCTTGTCAATATAATCAAGCATGCTAGCCATATCCTTCTTGGCAGCTTCCTTCTCTTCATCAGAGAGTTCAAGCTTGGCAAGGATACCAACATACTCAATTGTCTCATCACTAATTACATTAGCCATGTGTGCGTCTCCTTTCGTTGTCGTTATATACGCCTGGAGAAATTGGATAAAAGCATCACAAGACACGCTTGCGCTACTTGTCGCACGCAGCGGTACTAAGCGAAATCAGCCACCTCCGTCTGGAAAGCAAGCTTTCCGACTCCGCCAGCTGATTTCGCTAAGTGCCGGCGGCTCCAAAGTGTCTTGTTCACGCTTTTATCCAATTTCTCCAGGCTCACACATCTACCCCGGAACGAGACGCGACATCGCTGCGCTCGTCGCCGTTGGGCGAAGTGTAGTGGAAGTCTCTACCTCTTTGCATCAGAGGAGGTCATGTTAAGTTAGCGGTTGTTGGCAACGAACAGGCTGCGAGGTTTTATAAGTTCGCAAGCAAGGTGCTTTGGAGCCGCCGGCACTTAACGAGTTGGAAGCGGCTGCCTTTAGGCAGCCAAATTCCAAGGAGTTTAGTGTCCGCTGCGAGCGACAAGCAGCGAAAGCGTGCCTTGCGGTGAACTTATAAACCTCGCAGCCGTCCGTCTACCACTAATCCCTAACCTTAATATGAACTTCCCTAAGCTGCTGCTCTGTTACTTCATTTGGTGCTCCGCACATTAAATCCTGTGCTGTTCCACTCATTGGGAATGGAATTATTTCACGGATATTTTCTTCATTTCTAAGGAGCATAATCATACGGTCAACACCTGGTGCCATACCTGCGTGTGGTGGTGCACCGAACTGGAATGCATTGTATAATGCTCCGAATTTTGCCTTTAATACTTCTTCATCATATCCTGCGATTTCAAATGCCTTAACCATTATCTGCATATCATGGTTACGAACTGCTCCTGATGATAACTCTACACCGTTGCATACGATATCATACTGGTATGCAAGGATATCAAGAGGATCTTTTGTATTAAGCGCCTCAAGTCCGCCCTGTGGCATTGAGAATGGATTATGTGTAAATCCAATCTTCTTAGTTTCAGGATCTCTTTCGAACATTGGGAAGTCATTAACGTAGCAGAATCTGTATGCATTTTTCTCAATGAGATCAAGTCTCTCACCAAGTTCGTTTCTGATCTGTCCTGCAAAGTATGCTGCTCTGTCTTCCTTATCAGCAATGAAGAAGATTGTATCTCCTGGCTGAAGTCCTGCAAGGTCTTTGATTTCTCCCTTAAGCTCTTCTGGAATGAACTTATCAATTGGTCCCTTGTAGCTTCCGTCTTCAAGGACTTCAAGATATCCAAGACCGCCCATTCCGATTCCTGTAGCGAACTTAAGTAACTTCTCATGCTGTCCCTTTGAAAGCTTTGCATGTACATTGATTGCTCTTACAGTCTTGTTCTGGAAAGGCTTGAATGTACATTTGTTAAAAAATTCTGAAAGGTCGATAATTCTAAGTGGATTACGAAGATCTGGCTTATCTGAACCAAACTCAAGCATTGCCTGCTTGTAGCTGATGATTGGATAAGGAGCCTGTGTAACTTCGTATCCTTCTGGTGCGAATTTTGCAAATGTTTCTGTGAGAACCTCTTCACCAATTCTGAATACATCTTCCTGTGTAGCAAAGCTCATCTCGAAATCTAACTGGTAGAATTCTCCTGGTGAACGGTCAGCTCTTGCATCCTCATCTCTGAAGCAAGGTG
>OHAC01000342.1_pt1 | contig 50035 bp, 46 predicted proteins | sample 1577051 | NCBI WGS metagenome assembly OHAC01 (sample SAMEA3541499, study PRJEB24748) | human gut metagenome | biome: human gut; feature: human-associated habitat; material: faeces | place: China | collected 2012 | reverse complement strand
TGAAACACAAAAATCGTGGAAGCCTCTGCTGAACACGATTTTCGCTCTAAGTGGTTCATCGGAATGGTTTGCACAATGGAATTGGCAGGGATTATTTTATCTGAGATGTCCTCACTAATTTACGGATTCTTAATCCATCAACTGCAATTCATACAATTTCTTATACAACCCATCCTTCGCCAGCAGCTCCTGATGGGTTCCGGATTCTTTTATTTCCCCGTGATGCATCACAATAATTTTATCTGCATGCTGGATCGTAGAAAGCCGGTGCGCGACCATGATCGTAGTTCTTCCATCCATCAGCCGTGCAAGTGCCTGTGTGATCAGTGTTTCGGTTTCTGTATCGATGTTGGCAGTTGCTTCATCGAGAACAAGGATCTTCGGATCATAAGCAAGTGTCCGTGCGAAGGACAAAAGCTGGCGCTGCCCGGCAGATAGAGTACTTCCGCGTTCTGTAACCGGTTCATCATATCCGTGCGGCAGTTTCTGAATAAATGGATCTGCATTTACAATTTCGGCAGCCCGTCTGACATCGTCCGGTGAGATTGCTTCATTATTCAGCGAGATATTACTTTTGATGTCTCCGGTGAAGATGAAGACATCCTGCTGAACCTGACCAATCGCACCGCGGAGTACATCCAGATCAATTTCATGAATATCGATCCCATCAATCAGGATCTGTCCCTTCTGAATATCAAAATATCTTCCAATCAGATTTAAAATTGTAGATTTTCCTGCTCCGGTAGCGCCGACAAAAGCAGCCTTTTCACCCGGATGGATTACAAAACTTACATCTTTTAAAATATAATTTTCCTCTTCGTAGGCAAACCAGACATGGCGGAATTCAATTTCACCAAGAATATTGACCGGAGCCGGATCGACCGGAGATACGATCTCAGGTTTTACATCAAGAACACTGAAAATCTTTTCTGCGGAAGCAATGGAAGACTGCAGGGTTCCAAGCTGTTCGGAAAGCTCCTGGATTGGCTCAAAAAAGGAGCTGATGTAGGTGATAAACACGAACAGGGTTCCGAGAGAAAGACTTCCATTTAACACAGAAAGGCTTCCGGTACGGATAACAAGGATCATGGCAATGACCGAAACCAGATAGATTGAAGGCCGGAAGATCGCAAAAGTCATGATCTCGCGGAAATTGGCACGGTACAGTTCCATAGATTTGCCTTCAAATTCACTGTATTTCTCTTTTTCGCGTGCAAAGATCTGGATCAGCTTCATACCGGAAATATGTTCGGACAGGAAGGTGTTCAACTCTGTGATTTTATTTCTTGTGATCTGGTAAGCTTTTCTGGAGAGATGCCGGAAAACAAAAGTCAGGATTGCAACCAGAGGTAAAAGCAGGAAGGATATCCCTGCCATTTTCACATTAATTGAGAGCATGACAACAGCGTAACCAATAATCTTTACAACGTTTTTAAAAAGTTTCACAAGAATGGTGGAAAACAGTTCGTTGACTGCTTCAGTATCGTTAGATACACGTGTTACGAGCTTGCCAACCGGTGTTGTATTGAAAAAAGAAAGTGACAGGCTGTGTATATGTGTAAATGTTTCTTCACGCAGTTTGTACACGATCTGCTGGCCCATCTTCTGCAAAAGCCAGGTGTCGGCAAGGTTCAGGAAAAATCCGCTAAAAAGCAGCAGAAGAAACAGGATTCCGGCTTTTAAGATCCCCTTAAAATCATTTTGTCTTAAAACCTTCAGATCATTGGAAGTAAGCTTCTGTGCACCTTTTCTGACATAATTTTTTAAAACAGATGTATCGGCATTTTGTAGTGCAGTACATTCAGCGCGGGTGAGATTTTCCGCCATGTAATAGTGATCCTTCCAGAGAAAAATCTGATAAAAGGAAGCAGAATCCGCCTTAGATACTGCCTGGTCGCGCGACAGTACAAGACCGTTCCAGTTTACAGCGTCCGAAGCAGAAACATCGGCTTCTACATACGGATGATAATAACCGTTGATATACTGGTCGATTGCATTTCCGATGATGATCGGGCGGTAAAGTTCCACAGCAATGATAAAGAGAACCAGGACAGTTGCCAGGGTCATTACCCATTTATGCGGTTTTAGATAACTTAAAAGTCGTTTCATCTTATGGCAACCTCCTGTTCTCCAATGGAAGCTTCCAACTGTTGCTTTTCAAACATATCTTTATAAATACCATTTTTCTGAATCAGTTCGGTGTGTGTTCCAAGCTCTTTCATTTCCCCGTTTTCAAGTACCATGATCAGATCGGCATGCTGTACCGTGGAAATTCGGTGTGCGATCAGGATAGTTGTTTTTTCTTTACGATCGTCCCTGAGATTATGTAGGATATGTTCTTCTGTATCGGTGTCGACAGCGGAAAGGGAGTCATCAAGGATCAGAATCGGTGCATTTTTTATCAGGGCGCGGGCGATGGAGCTGCGCTGTTTCTGACCGCCGGAAAGCGTAACGCCACGTTCGCCGACGATCGTATCATAGTTGTCCGGAAAATTTGCAATATTATCGTGAATGCAGGCTGATTTTGCTGCGGCGATAATACGGCTCATATCCTGTGATTTTGTACCGAATGCAATATTTGCTTTCAGAGTATCGGAAAAAAGAAAATTATCCTGTGGTACATAAGCAATATTTTCACGCAGAGTTTTCAGCGGAATTGTGTTGATATCATGGTCATCCAGATAAATCATGCCTGGCTCGGTGTTGTAAAGCCGGAGCAGGAGATTGACCAGAGTGGACTTTCCGTTGCCGGTGCGCCCGATGATGGCAAGGGTTGTCCCGGATGGGATGTCCAGATTGATATCATGCAGTACCGGAGAAGTATTTCCAAGGTGCGTAAAGGTCAGGTGATCAAAACGGATATCCCCGTGCAGGGTATCTAAAGTTGTGACAGAAGCAGTATCTTTTATATTTGTCTGTGCTTCCAGGATTTCCTGTACACGGCGGATGGATGCAGTTCCCTGGGAAAACATGACGGCAGCTTCCGAACAGGCGAGCATCGGCCATACCAGCATATTGACATACTGATTGAAAGCTACGAAGCGTCCGAGTGTAATCTGTCCGATCAGGGCGAGGTATCCCCCATAAAGGAGTGAGGCAAGACTGGAAAATCCGATGATCACATCCAGAAGCGGGATCAGGATGGCTTCCAGCTTTGCGATGCGCATACTTTTGTCCATGGTATCCTGGTTCTTTTTGGAAAAAGAAAGGATTTCTGCCTGCTTGCGAACAAAGGCCTTGATCACACGGATCCCGGAGAAGCTTTCCTGTACAAAGTCGGCAAGATTGGAAACACTGTCTTGACGTTCGGTGTAGAGGGCATCCAGTACCTTTCCGTAATGCATATAGCCGAGGCAGATGATGACCATCGGGATCAGTGCCAGAAGGGTCAGTTTTATATTGACATAATACATCATCTGGCAGACGACCAGGAGCGTCATGACTACGGAATCAAAGATGCAGATGACAGCAGGGCCAAGTGCCATGCGGACCGCATTTAAGTCACTGGTAAACCGGGTCATCAGATCACCTGTTTTGTGGCTGTTGTAGTATTCCACATCCATAGTTTCCAGATGGGAAAACATTTCATTACGCAGTTCACGCTCGATAATACGTGCGGTTCCAAAAAGAAAATAACGCCACAAAAAACGGCCGACTGCAAGCAGAAGACCAATCAGAAAGATCCCAAGAAGACAGGTACGAATGGAACTCCAGGTGATGCTGCGCGCGGTAAGACCATCGGTAATGATACCGGTCAGTTTTGGAATAAATACACTTGCCGCATCTACAGCAAAAAGAGTAAGTATTCCGGCAATATAGCGATATTTGTATCGTCTGACATATTGCATGATAAAGGGCAGTGGTTTCATATCAATGCCTCCTGAAAATGATAATTTTTTTCTATATAAACTATTATAGAGGATAGAATCTGGGGTGTCAAAGATTCCGTCAAATAAACGGGAAATACTTTGTGAAACAGGGGAAATTTCGTGAAAACGACGATTGCAATTTAAGATACATTTTTCTATAATGTCGAGAGGTAAAATGTTAATGAGATAAACAGAGGGAATATATGAAAACATTACAGAAAGATTTGACGACCGGGAATCCGGGAAAAATTATTTTTAATTTCACACTGCCGATCTTCATTGGAAATGTATTTCAGCAGTTCTACAGTATGGCAGATACGATTATCGTAGGAAAGTTCGTGGGAACCAAAGCACTTGCGGCTGTTGGAAGTACGGGAACGATCATGTTTCTGATCAATGGATTTATTCTGGGAATGACGGCAGGATTTACCGTACTTACGGCACAGAAATTTGGCGCGGGTGATATGAAAGCAATGCGCAAGACTGTAGGAAATGCCGCGATTCTGGCGATTATTATGTCTCTTATTATGACTGTGCTCGGAATGATGGCAATGAAACCGCTTCTTGGGATTATGAAGACACCGGATGATATTTTCAAGGATGCCTATGCGTATATTATGGTAATCTGTGGTGGAATTGCGGCGCAGATGCTATATAACTTTTTATCCAGTGTCTTGCGGGCACTTGGTAACAGCAAGGTTCCGCTATATTTCCTGATTCTTGCGGCGTTGCTCAACATTGTGCTGGATATGGTATTTATCATTGCGTTTCACATGGGCGCAGCCGGTGCGGCATGGGCGACCGTGATTTCACAGGGGATTTCGGGAATCCTGTGTCTGGTATATATTGTGAAGGCGGTTCCGATCCTGCATTTACATAAGGAGGACTGGCGTCCGAGCGGACATCTGCTGAAGATCCAGCTTGCAGTCGGAATCCCGATGGCTCTTCAATATTCGATCACAGCAATCGGAACCATGATGGTACAGACTGCCCTGAATCTGCTTGGCTCCACACAGGTAGCAGCATTTACCGCAGCGAATAAGATCGAGCAGATCGTGACGCAGGCATATGTTGCGATGGGAACCACGATGGCAACCTATTGCGCACAGAATATTGGAGCTGGTAAGATCAAAAGGATCCGTCAGGGATTTAAGTCAATTACGATCATGGGAAGTATCTATTCAGTCGTAGTTGCGGCGATCATTATGACAGTTGGGAAATATATGACGTATCTGTTCCTGTCTGGGGATCTGACAGAAATTATGCATTCCGTGGATATTTACCTGAAATGCGTCGGTACTTTCTTTATTCCGCTTACCGTTGTAAATGTTTACCGGAATGGAATCCAGGGAATGGGATATGGACTGCTCCCGATGATGGCTGGTGTGGCTGAGTTGGTTGGCAGGGGTGTTGTTGCCATGATCGCGGCAGGGCAGAAGAGTTACTTTGGAGTATGCATGGCAAGTCCGGCGGCATGGATCCTGGCAAGTGCGTTGCTGATCGTGATGTATTATTATGTGATCCATCAGAATGAGAAGCGGTTTGCGAAGTATGCGGATGAGGAATAGAAAAGTTTTCTTTATAAAGCAAATGGAATGAATAACAGCTCCGGCGAATATACTTTTTAGTAAAGTGGTTCGCCAGGAGCTGTTTTTATGCGCCTTTTTTTATACATATCTGACTTTATAGTCCCTTTTATGATTTTGTCCATTCTTATATATGGAATTTTTGCAGGAGTGAATGTATATGATACTTTTATTCAGGGAGCAAAGCGTGGATTTTGGACGGTCGTGCGGCTGATGCCGACGTTGATCGGATTGATGGCGGCAGTGGGGATTTTGCGTGCATCGGGTTTTCTGGAATTTATATCGGAAATAATTGGAAATGTGACGGAGCAGATTGGATTTCCGGGGGCATTGGTTCCGCTTACGATTGTGAAAATGTTTTCGTCCTCTGCCGCAACGGGATTATTGCTTGATATCTACAAGGAATTTGGAACGGATTCGAGAAACGGAATGATCGCTTCAATTTCGATGGCGTGTACGGAAACGATTTTCTATACGATGTCTGTGTATTTTATGTCAGCAAAGGTGAAAAAAACCAGGTATACTCTTGCCGGAGCACTTATTGCAACATTTGCAGGGCTTGTAGCGAGTGTGTGGCTGGCAGCACTTGTATAAATAAAAGTTGTATATAAAAATTATCGAATGTTGTATTCAGATTTTTTTGAAAAATGTATATATCGCACAATAAAAATGACTACAATTAACAAAAAATGTGCAAAATCTTGACAAAGAATGGAGAGAAACATAGAATATAGTCTATAGATGGTTCGAATCCAATTTTTATACGAAAAGGAGCAAAACATGAACGCAGCAGAAATTATTAAAAAAGATTTGGATGCAATTTATATTGGGAATCTGAGCACGGTAGATGACAATCTTACACTCCCGGAGAATGGAAAATACGGTGCTCAATTTACTTGGGAGACAGGGGAAGAAAGATTTATTGACAATACAGGAAAGGTACATCGTCCGCTGCATGGCATGGGAAACCGTAAAGTTACACTGACGGTTACCGCAACATATGAAGGACGTAGTGAGTCAAGAGAATATGTGGCGACCGTATTGCAGGAAGCAAAAGAAAATATCGTAAAAGAAGTACGTAAAGTCGTCCTTAATGCACTGGCCGGTGAAGAAGCACATCTTCCGTCTGTTGTGATCGTATACACAGAAGATGGACGCCGCATGACAATGCCGGTGAAATGGAATACATATGAGCCGGCAAAAGAAGAGACAGTGGTTGCAGTTGCAGGTGTGATCGATGGAACAGAAAAGGAAGCATCTGCAGAGATCCATTATAAAAAGGAAATAGTACCAGTAAAGGGACCGGAGAAAAAAGTGGGTTATTTTCCACTTGGACAGGTTCGGTTGAAAGAAGGAACTCTTTATTATAAATACCAGAAGCTGATGGAAGAATATCTTCTTGGAATTGACGATGACCAGATGCTTTATAATTTCCGCAAAGCGACCGGACTGGATACAAAAGGGGCACCTCCGATGACCGGTTGGGATGAGGAAAGCTGTAAACTGAAAGGGCACACGACAGGACATTATCTGTCAGGTATTGCACTTGCATTTGCAGCAACCGGCAATCCAAAATTTTTAGATAAAGTCAATTACATGGTAGCAGAGCTGAAAAAGTGCCAGGATGCATTTGCGGCAACCGGCAAATATCACAGAGGATTTTTAAGTGCATACTCAGAGGAACAGTTCGATCTTCTGGAAGTATATACCAAGTATCCGGAAATCTGGGCTCCGTATTATACTTTGGATAAGATTATGTCTGGATTATATGATTGTCATGTACTTGCTGGAAATGAGACGGCAAAAGAGATCTTGGACTTGATGGGAGACTGGGTATATGACAGACTTTCCCGTCTGCCAAAAGAAACACTGGATAAAATGTGGGCAATGTATATTGCAGGTGAGTTTGGTGGTATGCTTGGAACAATGGTAAAAGTCTATGAACTGACCGGAAAAGAAAATCATCTGAAGGCTGCAAAACTTTTTGAAAATGAAAAGTTATTCTATCCGATGGAAGAAGAATGCGATACATTGGAGGATATGCATGCAAACCAGCATATTCCGCAGATTATTGGTGCAATGGATCTGTATCGGGCAACTGGTGATGAGATTTATTGGGAAATCGGAAAGAATTTCTGGAATATCGTGACTGGCGGACATACATATTGTATCGGTGGGGTTGGTGAGACTGAGATGTTCCATCGTGCAAATACAACGTGTTCTTATCTTACGGATAAGGCTGCTGAAAGCTGTGCAAGTTATAATATGCTGCGCCTGACCAGTCAGTTATTTGAATATACGCGAAGCGGCAATCTGATGGATTATTATGATAATACGCTGAGAAATCATATCCTGACATCAAGTAGTCATAAATGTGATGGTGGAACGACTTATTTTCTTCCACTTGGTCCGGGTGGCAGAAAAGAATTCTTCCTTTCAGAGAATTCCTGCTGTCATGGAACCGGTATGGAGAGCAGATTCCGCTATATGGAAAATATTTATGCGCAGGATGCAGATGCGCTTTACATTAACCTTCTTGTAGATTCCGTGCTGACGGACGAAAATGGAAAAACGATGATCGAACTTCAGAGTGTGGATGAAGAAGGTGTAATGGAAATACGTTGCCAAAAGGATCAGAAAAAAGTTCTTAAAATCCATATTCCGGCATGGGGACAGAAGGATTTTAACGTGTCTGTAAATGGAAAAGTTCTTGCAGATACAGCACTTCATGATGGTTATATGGTAATTGATGCAGATCCGAAAGCCGGAGATGTGATCCGACTGGAACTTCCGATGGAATTCCGTGTGTTGGATAACAAGTCTGATGAGGCATTTGTCAATCTTGCATATGGGCCATATATTCTTGCGGCACTTTCAGAGGAAAAAGAATTCCTTACAGCACCGGCAGTAGAAGAAATTCATATGGTTGATGGAAAATTACAGTTTGAAGCGAATGGAATGAAGATGATCCCTCTTCCAAAAGTAGATATGGAAGCTTATCATGTATATTTTCATAAAGAATAAAAATAAGAAATAAAAAGCAGGAGTGTGCAGTTAAAAAATGTACACTCCTACTTTTTAGTTATATCATACTTTTGCGAAGATAAGAGATTTAAATAAAATCTTCTTGACGGATTCTGCAAAACAGTGGATAATATTGCACAGTAATCACATGTGACAAGACAGTAGATTATACACTAAAAGAATGACAGGAGCAGGAGAAAGTTATGAAAGAGTTTCTAAGAAAGAAAAATATTATCTTTTCAGCGAAGCGATACGGAATCGATGCGCTTGGTGCAATGGCGCAGGGACTGTTTGCATCGCTTCTGATCGGTACGATCATCAGCACACTCGGAGAACAGCTTGGTATAGGAATCCTTGTAACAGTAGGCGGTTATGCGAAAGGAGCAACCGGAGCTGCGATGGCAATCTCGATCGGAGTAGCACTTCAATGTCCGCCACTTGTGTTGTTTTCACTGGCGGCAGTCGGAATGGCAGCGAATGAACTTGGGGGTGCCGGAGGACCTCTTGCGGTTTTGGTCGTTACGATTTTTGCAGCAGAATTTGGAAAACTGGTTTCAAAAGAAACAAAAATAGATATTATTGTGACACCATTTGTGACGATCTGTGTGGGGGTTCTGCTTTCACTGGGATGTGCACCGGCGATCGGAGCAGCGGCAAGTACCGTAGGAACTGCGATCATGTGGGCGACTGAATTACAGCCATTTTTCATGGGAATTATCGTATCTGTGATTGTTGGTATTGCGCTGACACTTCCAATCAGCAGTGCAGCGATCTGTGCGGCACTTTCACTTACCGGGCTTGCAGGAGGTGCTGCTGTAGCCGGCTGCTGTGCACAGATGGTTGGTTTTGCGGTTATGAGTTTTAAGGAAAATAAATGGGGTGGTCTTTTTGCACAGGGAATAGGAACCTCGATGCTCCAGATGGGAAACATTGTGAGAAATCCGAGAATCTGGCTTCCGCCGACACTGGCATCCGCAATTACCGGTCCGGTCGCAACCTGTATCTTCCATTTGAAGATGAACGGTGCGGCAGTGGCATCCGGAATGGGAACCTGCGGACTGGTCGGACAGATTGGTGTGTACACTGGCTGGGTAAATGATATTGCAGAAGGAACCAAAGCTGCAATCACCGGAATGGACTGGGCAGGTCTGGTGCTGATCTGTTTTATTCTTCCGGCAGTGCTTTCCTGGGCGATTGCGATTCCGATGAGAAAATGTGGCTGGATCAAGGAAAATGATCTGAAACTGGATCTGTAGATTCAAGTGTAAATTATATAAAATGTGTTTGATGGGCTATCCTGTGGGAATGTTTCGGATTCTCACAGGATAGTTTTATTTTGTGTGAAATAGGATCAATCTAATAAATTTTTTTCCACCTCATCATATACGATCTCAAATGGTGCCGGTCCCACATCCAGTACCGCCCTGTGAAATTCTTTCTGGGAGAATTGATTTCCCAGGGCATCTGCCATCTCCTTTTTCAATTCATAAAATTTCAGGTATCCAATATAGTATTTCAGATAATTGGCAGGACTTCCAATGATCAGTTTGTAGACACTCTGTACTGCATTTGGATCATTGATCCCGTAATCGCTGAAAAAGCGGACTGTATCAGTTACAGACCAGCCGTCATAATGAATTCCCATGTCTGCAAGCGCATAAAGTCCAAGAATGACAGAACTGTTTTTCTGGAGAAGGGATGCTTCAGTCTTAGGGAGAGGTGCAAGGTAGTAGGACATCATTTCCGCATAGGTGGCCCAGCCCTCAACGTATCCGCCAAAATCAAGAATGCTCCGAATAGGATCCGGCTCAGAAGCAGAAAAATAGACGGTCTGGTACAGATGTCCGGGATAGCCTTCGTGAGCAAGGGTTGTGTAGAGATTCAGCCCTGAGGCGGTCTGCCCGTTGTTAATGTAGATGACATTTTCCGTTAGATTGTCAATGGCAGGGATCATATAGAAAGCTGGACTTAGATAATCCTGCATGGATTCCGGAACATATTTGACCTGGAAATCAACATCAGGAATTTCCGGGAATGTATCTGTGATTTTGGACCTGAGATCGTCCAGCATGGAATCAGGAGATGTCTGCTCCAAAACAGATGCCTGGGTAAGTGCTGCGTCAGCAGGGAAGAGAACCTTCTGCATGGCACTTAGATCTTCCAGTATCTGTGCCCTGGTCATCAGTCGCAGACGGGAAATGGACTCATTGCAGCCGGTAGTCTGACGCACCAGATATTCATAGTATTTTTTTCCATAAGGGAAATGGCTAAGTCCCTGTTCATTCATTCCTTTTCCTTTCAGCGATTTGATAGCGGTGATCAGATTTTGATAAGCGGGATAAATCTCTTCTGTTACAAGTTTCATATTTTCTTTCTGAAAAGAATCTTTTTTGTTTTCAGGTAAAAGATCCAGTGACGCGATTCGTTCGTTAAATGTACTGACCAGATAATTCTCTTTACCCATATCGATAAAAGATTGGCAGGTGTCCAGAACAGAATCAGCCTGGTAATCCGGCATAAAAAGACCGGAAGCAGCTTTTTTCTGCTCAAACCGGATGACAGAATCAAAATAGGAAGGCGTTTCTTTTAAGAGAGCCAGATAGGTTTCTACATCCTGTGTGTCGTAAAAGCTGTATTCCGAGAGCAGAACAGGCAGCTGCGTATGGATACCGGATACGGGGCCGAGAGGCTCCTGATAAAGCAGATAATCTGTCCCTGTGGATGCATTTTTAAGATAGGTATCCAGGATTTTAAAGGTTAGTGCATTTTCCGAAGAAAGAGTGTCGGGATCAAATTCCTGCAGAGAAGAGAGAACATTTCTGACAGAAGCTTTTGCAGCAACGGGATCAGAAGAAAGACTGCCGTATGTAGCCGGGATGTCCGCGATGCCATAGTCAGAAGGAGAACGCAAGGTATAGTGAAGGCTGATGGTATTTGCGGATACTTCTGTCTGGAAGAGACTACGTGTGAAAGTACGGAATTGCCGGTCGGAGGATTCTGCATGCAGGGAGCTCCAAAATGCATTGCCAGACAGAAAAGAAATCAGAATGACCAGCAGACAACAGGGAAGGATCAGAAAAATTTTTTTCCGGTGTTTAAGAATTAAATGAAACATAAAACTCCAGAAGAAATGATGTTGTTTCTATGTATATGATTTTGATTCTGGAAATATGTATCTCAAACGAAACTTTACAGAAATAAAACAAGTGTCTTGTCAGATGTAAAGTGTGGTGCTATAATGTGCACTATGCTGAAAAAAGATCAGAGATGAGAAAAGAGTCAGTAAGGGAGGATCACGTTATGACAACGGTGGAAGAGATACAGAAGCTTAAAAAAGAGAAGAATGCTGTCATTCTGGCACATTATTATGTGCGGCCGGAGGTGCAGGAAATAGCAGATTATATAGGGGATTCTTTTTACCTGAGCAAGGTAGCAACGAAGCTCCAAGAAAAGACAATCGTATTTTGTGGCGTTTCTTTTATGGGGGAGAGTGCAAAGATCCTGAATCCGGAGAAAACGGTTCTGATGCCGGATATGACAGCAGACTGTCCGATGGCACATATGGCAGATGTGGAGACGATCCGGAAGATGCGGAAAGAGTATGATGATCTTGCTGTTGTCTGCTATATCAATTCAACGGCAGCACTGAAAGAATACTCGGATGTCTGTGTGACATCTGCAAATGCAGTGAAGATCGTAAAAGAACTTCCGAACAAGAATATTTTCTTTATTCCGGATCGGAATCTGGCACATTTTGTAGCCGATCATGTACCGGAAAAAAATTTTGTTTACAACAATGGATTCTGTCCGACTCATGAACGGATGGAACCGGAGGATGTAGCCGAAGTGAAAAGGAGACATCCGGGGGCACAGATCGTCGCGCACGGAGAATGCCGTGCAGAACTTCTTGCGATGGCAGATTACGTGGGAAGCACATCAGGAATCATCCAGTATGTAACGGCAAGTGATTGTCAGGAATTTATTGTCTGTACAGAAGAGGGTGTGGGTTACAAGCTGAAGGAACAGAACCCGGAGAAGACATTCTATTATCCGGACAAGCTACCGGTATGTCCGAATATGAAAAAGAATACGCTGGAGAAGGTATTGCATGTTTTGCAGACTGGTAAAAATGAGGTTCACGTAGATGCAAAACTTCGGGAAAATTCCAAAAAACCGTTAGAGAAAATGCTTGAGCTTGCTGCAAAATAAAAGAACCGGAAAATCAAAAATAAGAAACAACAGGTGACCGGCTAAGAGAACCGGAATTGGAGGGATAAAGTTGGAGATTAAGACAGATGTAGTGATCGTTGGAACGGGAGTTGGTGGAGCGTTTTCAGCACTGAATCTTCCGGAGGATAAACAGATCCTTATGATTACCAAGTCAGATCTGGAAAGCAGTGATTCATTTCTGGCACAGGGTGGAATCTGTGTACTTCGGGATGATGAGGATTATGAGGGGTATTTTGAAGATACAATGCGTGCAGGTCATTACGAGAACAGGAAAGAATCAGTGGATATTATGATCCGCAGCTCGCAGGAAATTATTCATGATCTGATTGAATATGGTGTGGATTTCGCTAAAAAAGACGGAAATCTTGCATTTACAAGAGAAGGTGCGCATTCCAGACCAAGGATTCTTTTCCATGAAGATATTACAGGGAAAGAGATTACGAGTAAACTGCTCGTGCGTGTAAAGAAACGAAAAAATGTACAAATACACGAATATACAACTATGACAGACATAATTGTTAAAAATGGAAAATGTGCAGGTATTTTAGCGAAGACGGCAGACGGTGAAGAGATGAAGATCTATGCACAGGATACGATTTTTGCAAGCGGTGGAATCGGAGGAAGATACCAGCATTCTACAAACTTTCCACATCTGACAGGAGATGCGCTTGATATATCCAGGAAGCATGGAATCCGTCTGGAGCATCTGGATTATGTCCAGATCCACCCGACAACTTTGTATTCTTCAAAACCGGGACGAAGATTTCTGATTTCAGAATCTGTCCGTGGAGAAGGCGCAGTTCTTTATAATAAAGACGGAGAACGTTTTGTAAATGAGCTTCTTCCGAGAGATGTGGTGACAAAAGCAATCCGGGAACAAATGGAAAAAGACGGAACGGATCATGTATGGCTTTCCATGGAAAATATTGATAAGAATACGATCCTGGAGCATTTCCCAAATATCTGTGAGCGGTGCCGGGAAGAAGGCTATGACGTGACAAAAGAGTGGATCCCGGTTGTTCCTGCACAACACTATTTCATGGGAGGCATCTGGGTAGACAGCGACAGCAGAACTTCGATGGAGCATCTGTATGCGGTTGGAGAGACCAGCTGCAATGGCGTCCATGGGGCGAACCGTCTGGCAAGTAATTCTCTGCTTGAGAGCCTGGTGTTTGCAAAACGTGCGGCACATAAGATTTCCGGAGTGGAAAATGCAGTAAATCCTGTGGTGTTCTGTAAAGAGGCAATATAAAAGAAAAAGATCTGTTTAGAATGAGGAAAAAAGAAATGAATAAGATTACGATGACATTGAATGTAGACCATCTGATAAAAGAAGCACTGCAGGAGGACATTTCCAGTGAGGACGTGACCACCAATGCGGTGATGAAAGAAGCGGTGACTGGAGAGGTGCAGCTGATCTGCAAACAGGATGGAGTAGTTGCCGGGCTGGATGTATTTCACAGAGTATTTGAAATTCTGGATGAAAATGTGAAGACAGATTTCTATTGTAAAGACGGTGACGAAGTGAAAAAAGGAGAATTGATGGGGATTATTACAGGCGATATCCGTGCGCTGCTCTCAGGGGAACGGGTGGCACTGAATTATCTGCAGAGAATGAGTGGAATTGCGACTTATACACATTCGGTTGCAATGCTTCTGGAAGGAACGAAGACGAAGCTTCTGGACACCAGAAAGACAACGCCGAATATGCGTATTTTTGAAAAATATGCGGTCCGTGTCGGTGGAGGATATAATCATAGATATAATCTTTCCGACGGAGTGCTTTTAAAAGACAATCATATCGGAGCGGCAGGAAGTGTGGCAAAGGCGGTGGAAATGGCAAAGGAATACGCACCGTTTGTCCGCAAAATTGAGGTAGAAGTTGAAAATCTGGATATGGTGCGTGAGGCTGTTGATGCGGGAGCAGATATTATTATGCTGGATAATATGTCGCCGGAGGATATGAAGGAGGCAATCAGGATTATTGACGGACGTGCAGAGACAGAATGTTCCGGAAATGTAACAAAAGAAAATATTGACCGTCTGACGTCTCTTGGAGTAGACTATATATCAAGTGGGGCACTTACCCATTCAGCTCCTGTCCTTGACATTTCGCTGAAGAATCTGCATGCTATTTAAGCCGGTCTGGATTCAGCAAGAGTGAAGACAGGATTTGGCAGACAGAAGAGGAAAGTCTGTAATACGTCAGGCACAGAGCAGAATTGCAGAAAAAGGAGAGTTATATCGGGATGACAGGTTCCAGACGAAGAGAAGAGATTGTCAGCAAAATAAAGAGCAGTGAGGTTCCGGTACCCGGGAAAGAACTGGCGAAGGTATATGATGTAAGCCGTCAGGTCATTGTACAGGACATTGCGCTGATCCGTGCAGCCGGATATGATATCATTTCAACCAACCGGGGATATATTCTGAATGCACCGCATACGGTAACGAGAGTGTTCAAAGTCAGTCATACGGATGAACAGATGGAGGATGAGCTTTGTTCGATCGTGGATCTGGGAGGCAAGGTGGTAAATGTAATGATCAATCACCGGATTTATGGACATATGGAAGCACCTCTTGATGTGGCATCGCGGAGAAATGTCAAAGAATTCATGGAAGGGATCCATAGTGGAAAGTCCAGTCCGCTTAAGAATATCACTTCCAACTATCATTATCACACAGTTGAAGCGGATTCGGAAGAGACACTGGATCTGATCGAGCAGGTATTGAAGGAAAAAGACTATCTGGTGTCAAATACGCCTTGACAAGTTTCTGATATCTGTGATACGATTTTTTTGATATGGAAAAAGCGATGACGAAGAGAGTAGGTCTTTTGAATGTTTACAGAGAAGTCCCGCAGAGGCTGAGAGGGATGGCTGGAGAAAGACTGAAGATGGCTTCTGAGCAGCGCAGGTGAACATAAGGAAGCAACGAATCAGTTTCCTGTGCAAGCATGCGATGGGTTCCGCCCGTTACAGCGGCGAGTGCAGATATGGACTGCCAAAAACAGCAGACTGTACCCGGTGAGATTCTTCTTGTGAGGGAAGGATGAAGAGAAGTGGTAACACGGCAATAATCCCGTCTTCTATATTTTATAGAAGGCGGTTTTTTATTTAACAGGAAGTCTTTGTTAAATAAAAGGCACTATGTGCCAGAGATGTGCACTATTTTTAATTTATAGAAAAAGGAGATAAAGAATCATGGCAGACAAACCAAAATATTATATTACAACTGCAATTGCCTATACATCAGGCAAGCCACATATCGGTAACACATACGAGATCGTGCTGGCAGACGCAATTGCACGTTATAAGAGAAGTCAGGGATATGATGTATTTTTCCAGACAGGAACTGACGAGCATGGACAGAAAATTGAATTAAAAGCAGAAGAAGCAGGTGTTACACCAAAGGAATTTGTAGATAACGTATCCGGAGAGATTAAGAGAATCTGGGATCTGATGAACACTTCTTATGACAAATTTATCCGTACAACGGATGATTATCATGAGAAAGAAGTACAGAAGATATTCAAGAAACTGTATGACCAGGGAGATATTTACAAAGGACACTACGAAGGAATGTACTGTACTCCATGCGAATCCTTCTTCACAGAATCCCAGCTTGTAGATGGAAAATGTCCGGACTGCGGACGCCCGGTACAGCCTGCAAAAGAAGAAGCATACTTCTTCAAGATGAGCAAATATGCAGACAGACTGATTGAATATATCAATACACATCCGGAATTTATCCAGCCGGTAGCACGTAAGAATGAGATGATGAACAACTTCCTTCTTCCGGGACTTCAGGATCTTTGTGTATCCAGAACTTCTTTTAAATGGGGAATTCCGGTAGACTTTGATCCGAAGCATGTTGTTTATGTATGGCTTGATGCACTTACCAACTATATCACTGGTATCGGATATCACTGTGATGGTGAAAGCGATGAAATGTTCAATAAGAACTGGCCGGCAGACCTTCATCTGATCGGAAAAGATATCATCCGTTTCCATACGATTTACTGGCCGATCTTCCTGATGGCACTTGGACTTCCGCTTCCGAAGCAGGTATTTGGACATCCGTGGCTTCTTCAGGGCGATGGAAAGATGAGTAAATCAAAAGGAAATGTACTCTATGCAGATGAACTCGTAGATTTCTTTGGAGTAGATGCGGTCCGTTACTTCGTGCTGCATGAGATGCCGTTTGAAAATGATGGCGTAATTTCATGGGAATTGATGGTAGAGAGACTGAACTCCGATCTTGCCAATACACTGGGTAACCTTGTAAACCGTACTATTTCTATGACAAATAAATACTTTGGCGGAACTGTGACAAATAAAGGTGTTACAGAAGAAGTAGATGCAGATCTGAAAGCTGTGACAGAAAATACACCGAAGCTCGTAGAAGCAAAAATGGAAGAACTGCGTGTAGCAGATGCAATCACAGAAATCTTCAATCTGTTCAAACGCTGCAACAAATATATCGATGAGACCATGCCGTGGGCACTGGCAAAAGAAGAAGACAAGAAGGATCGTCTGGAGACAGTTCTGTGGAATCTGATCCAAAGCATTTCTGAAGGTGCAAAACTGCTTGAATCTTTCATGCCGGAAACAGCTGAAAAGATTCTGGCACAGCTTGGTGGCGGACATGTGGTAGAAAAACCGGAAATCCTGTTCCAGAGACTCGACCTGGAAGAAGTCATGAAAAAAGTAGAAGAGCTTCATCCAAAGGTTAAAGAAGAAAAGGAAGAGGAAGAAGAAGGAATCGACATCGAAGCAAAACCGGAGATCACTTTCGAAGATTTTGAAAAAATGCAGTTCCAGGTAGGCGAGATCATTTCTTGCGAAGCAGTGAAAAAATCGAAAAAGCTTCTCTGCTCCCAGGTTAAGATCGGAAGCCAGGTAAAACAGATCGTTTCCGGAATCAAAGCACACTATACACCGGAAGAAATGGTAGGTAAGAAGGTTATGGTTCTTGTGAACCTGAAACCTGCAAAACTCGCCGGAGTGCTTTCAGAAGGTATGCTGCTCTGCGCAGAAGATGCAGATGGTAATCTTGCGCTGATGACACCGGAGAAGAAGATGCCGGCAGGAGCAGAGATCTGTTAATTAAATGATTGGATAAATAAAAACGAGGAGAAGAATCCAGGATCTGGAAACTTCTCCTCAATTTTTAATGTTGAGAATTGTCTGATTTTTTTTCATCTGTGATACTTTCTTCGCTGTTCAGCTTTGATTCTAAACCTGTATTCTTTTCTTTCAGTGTGGCAAGCTGGTGATTCAGCTCCAGATTTTGTGAGTACAGTTTTTTGTTCGACTGTTTGAGTGTATGTATTCTGCACATAGAAAAAATAAGGAGAATAGCAAGTACAATAAGAGTAACATCTTTCCACATTATTTTATTTTTCATAAACCTTTCCCTCCCGTTGCATCCTTTTTGCTGTGTAATAATTATACATCAAACCCGAAAATTTACCACTGGCAAAGTGCTATATTTTATAGAACAAATAGAGCGAAAATTAGTGAAAAAGAAAAGAACCGGATAATTTCCGATTCTCTTCTTTTGCAAGTAATCTTTAAGTTTACAGAATATCAATATATTCTCCGGCAAGTGCTTTGTTCATACTTCTTACAGCACAGAATTTTCCGCACATACTGCAGGTATCGCTGTGGTCATCTTCTGGTTTACGACTATCACGGATTGCCTTTGCTGTTTCAGGATCGAGAGCGCAGGCGTACTGTGCATCCCAGTCAAGAACACGGCGTGCATCAGCCATCTTGTCATCGATATCACGTGCATGCGGGATACCTTTTGCAATATCGGCAGCGTGAGCAGCAATTTTAGAAGCAATGATTCCCTGTTTGGTATCTTCTACGTTTGGAAGAGCAAGGTGTTCTGCCGGTGTAACGTAGCAAAGGAAAGCAGCTCCGCTCATAGCGGCAACAGCTCCACCGATGGCTGCAGTGATGTGGTCATATCCAGGAGCGATATCTGTTACCAGAGGTCCGAGTACATAGAACGGTGCGCCCATGCAGATGCTCTGTTGCACTTTCATGTTGGCAGCAACCTGATCCAGCGGTACATGTCCAGGTCCTTCGACCATAACCTGTACATTATGATCCCATGCGCGCTTGGTCAGTTCTCCGAGGCGGACAAGTTCTTCAATCTGGCATACATCTGTTGCATCAGCAAGACATCCCGGACGGCAGGCATCACCAAGAGAAATAGTTACGTCGTATTCTTCGCAGATGTCGAGGATTTCATCGTAATGTTCATAGAATGGGTTTTCTTCTCCGGTCATGCACATCCATGCAAAGACAAGACTTCCTCCACGGCTTACGATATTCATTTTACGTTTATGTTTTTTGATCTGTTCGATGGTTTTTCTTGTGATTCCACAGTGAAGTGTGACGAAGTCCACGCCATCCTCAGCATGAAGACGGACAACATCAATAAAATCCTGTGCAGTAAGAGTTGCCAGGTCTCTCTGATAATGAATAACACTGTCATAAACCGGTACGGTTCCGATCATAGCCGGGCATTCGTGAGTCAGCTTCTGGCGGAATGGCTGGGTATTACCATGGCTAGAAAGATCCATGATTGCTTCTGCGCCGAGATTAACGGCACTCATAACTTTCTGCATTTCGATATCGTAGTCTTTGCAGTCGCGGGAAACACCTAAGTTAACATTGATCTTGGTACGAAGCATGCTTCCGACACCTTCCGGATCAAGGCAGGTATGTTTTTTATTTGCACAGATGGCAACTTTTCCTTCTGCGACAAGCTGCATCAGTTTTTCAACCGGCATATGTTCTTTTTTGGCTACAGTTTCGATTTCCGGAGTCAGAATTCCTTTTCTGGCAGCGTCCATCTGGGTTGTGTAATTTCTCATGTTGTTTTGCCTCCGTTTCTTATTTGTCTGATACCAGGGTCAAAAGCACGTAGCAATCTGGTATCAAAGGGGTCAAAATACCTTTTGCCCCAACATCATTTGTATGTGAGTATCACAAAAATCTGGCGTCAGCAAAACACGGACAGCGTACACGAAAAAAACCAGACACAGCCTGATAGGTACACTTCCAGTTCGGAATGATAGAATTGCTAACGCCTTTGTCGGAAAATTTCCGGCAATGAACAGGATTTTATTTGAAAATCTCTGCCTTTTATTACGCGATACAAGGTGGTGTCCCCGGTGTAACGCGGTTTCATTTACAGCAGAGTGCTGTAAGAATGAATGATGATTATGCTTCTTTGATCTGTGACATAACGCCGCCTTTTTCCAGAACTGTGATCAGGATGAAAGCAAGGATGCTTCCTGCGACAGTGGAAATAAGGAATGGAACGACATAAACGAAAAGTCCTGCCGGCGCAATTCCCATCAGATACAAAGCAACCGGATAAGCGGCAAGTGCGCCAAGGAATCCGGTTCCGATCGCTTCGGCAAGGCAGGTAAGACTTAAGATGTGGAATTTTTTGTAGACAAGACCACAGCATAAAGCACCGACCATGCTTCCAGGGAAAGCCATAAGGCTTCCGAGGCCGAGCAGATTGCGGAGTAAACTTGCACAGAATGCAATGCCAACGCCCCATGCAGGACCAAGTGTTACGGCGGCAAGAATGTTGACCATATGCTGTACCGGAGCACATTTGCTTCCGGCAACCGGTACACTGATAAAGCTTCCGACGATTGCAAGCGCGGTGAGAACACCGGCAAGTGCGAGTTTCTTTGTTGTATTATTTTGTTTCATAGTAGAGTTCTCCTTTCAAAATGAACTTCCTGTCTCATTGTATACACAAAAAAGGAACCCCACACCTGAGTGGAGTTCCTGCTGTCCGTAATCACTGAACACATCATCTTCGTGTTCCTGATATGTCATGTAAAAAATAAGAGATGCGGAGGCATCTTTATCAAATACATGGTATACATTCCCTCCGTTGGCATTATCCAAATCAGGTTACAGGTCGGGATAAATAAATCCCCTCTCAGCCGGCAATCTCCAGCTCCCTGGTACATATAAACTTGTACAAATAGAATTATAGCGCGGTATGCCGGATTTGACAAGAGGAAATGAAAAAGTATCTCAGAAAAGACATTGTGCAGAATCAGAGTATATTTTTGTACAATAAAAGACGGACAGAAAGTTCTGCCCGTCCGGAATTTCATTACCGTCTTATGTAGAATACAGCAGAGATTAGCTGAGCTCTACCTTTAAAGCATCTTCCGGTTTGAATTCATTGTAAAGGTCATAGATGTTGTGACCAGTAGACTCGCTGAGGACACGACCTTCCAGAGAGTAGCAGCGGATGAAACGCTTTTTGTCGATTGCTGACCAATGCTCTACATCCCAGCTCATGTATCCGTCTTCATCAGACTTCTTTTCTTTCAGGTATACATCAACCTGGCGTCCGTCTACCATAATGTCTACAAGTTTCTTTGTGTCGGCTTCCAGCTCGACATTGTTTACAGTGTCAAATACTTTCATTTTAAAATCCTCCTATAATATCTGATCAGAATCTTCAGAAATATATTCCCCATACATTTGCAGATGTGATCTATTTGCACTATCTATAGTATACATAGAAGAAACCGGATAAGCAAGTAAAAAAAGTGACTATTCAGCGGCTAAGAATGTGTGGTATACTTAGAACATCTGAGAGCAGTCAGTAAAAAGAAAGCGAGACGAGGAAAATGATATTTGATACACATGCACATTATGATGATGAACAGTTTGACGGGGACCGGGATGAGCTTTTAAAATCTATGCCGGATCTTGGAGTTGGAACAATCGTGGATGTAAGTGCGACTTATGAATCCTGTGAGAAGGTTTTGGCACTTGCCGGAAAGTATCCACATGTTTATGCTGCAATCGGTGTGCATCCGGATGAGGTTGGAGAACTTAACGAAGATAAGATCCAGCACATGAAAGAACTCTGCCGTAACAAAAAAGTGGTTGCAGTCGGAGAGATCGGTCTGGATTATTATTGGGATAATGAACCGCATGAGGTACAGCAGAAGTGGTTTATCCGCCAGCTGGAGCTCGCGGGAGAAGTAAAGAAACCAGTAATTATCCACAGCAGGGAAGCTGCCGCAGATACCATGTATATCATGAAAAATTATGCACAGGGGCTTGGCGGAGTTATTCACTGCTATTCCTATTCACGTGAAATGGCTGAAGAATATGTGAAGATGGGATTCTATATTGGAATCGGTGGAGTCGTCACATTTAAGAATGCAAAGAAATTAAAAGATGTCGCAGCTGCGATCCCGATCGAGAAGATCGTGCTGGAGACAGACTGCCCGTATATGGCACCGGAGCCGTACCGTGGCAAACGGAATCAGTCTTCTTATATCCAGTATGTAGCTGAGAAAATTGCAGAGTTAAAAGAGATGAGTCCGGAAGAAGTGATCGCTGTGACAGAGAAAAATGCGAGAGATCTGTACGGCATCTAAGACGCAGGCAATGAATAATCAGGAGAATAACAGATGAAAACACCTACACTTGGAAATCCGCAGAATACCATTGAGATTCTGCAAAAATATAATTTTAATTTTCAGAAAAAATTTGGACAGAACTTTCTGATCGATGAGCATGTGCTGGATAAGATCATTCGTGCAGCCGAGATCACAAAGGATGATTACGTGTTGGAGATCGGCCCTGGAATCGGGACGATGACACAGTACCTTGCCTGTGCGGCAAGAGAAGTAACTGCAGTTGAGATAGACCGTGCACTGATTCCAATTCTTGAAGACACGCTGAAAGAATATGACAACGTATCAATCATCAATGAAGATATCCTGAAGGTGGATATTGCAGCACTTGCAAAGGAGAAGAACGGAGGACGGCCGATCAAGGTGGTTGCGAATCTTCCATATTATATAACGACACCGATCATCATGGGCTTATTTGAAAGCCATGTGCCGCTTGAGAGTATTACGGTTATGGTACAGAAAGAAGTGGCTGACCGTATGCAGGTAGGACCGGGAACAAAGGATTATGGTGCACTTTCACTTGCTGTACAGTATTACGCAGAGCCGTATATTGTTGCAAATGTACCCCCGAACTGTTTCATGCCGCGTCCGGCAGTCGGCTCAGCAGTAATCCGCCTGACAAGACATCAGAAGCCTCCGGTAGAGGTTATGGATGAAAAGCTGATGTTCCGCCTTATACGGGCATCCTTTAATCAGAGGAGGAAGACTTTGGCAAATGGCCTTAAGAATTCAGGAGAGCTGAATCTTTCGAAGGAAGTCATCACTGCTGCGATAGAGAAACTCGGAAAAGGAAGCAGTGTCCGGGGAGAAGCACTGGATCTGGAAGAATTTGCCAGACTGACTAATATTATAAAGGAGGAAATGGAGCATGAGGTATGAAATCAAGGGTGATACCCTTCCGGTAGTGATCTGCCATCTGGAAGCTGGTGAGCGGATGATCACAGAGCGGGGATCCATGGCATGGATGTCTCCGAATATGAAGATGGAGACTTCGACAAATGGAGGATTTGGAAAAGCATTTGGAAGAATGTTCTCTGGAGAAGCGATGTTCCAGAATATCTATACCGCACAGGGAGGAAATGGACTGATCGCATTTGCATCCAGCTTTCCGGGTTCGATCAAGGCATTTGAAATCGGACCGGGGCAAGAATATATTTTTCAGAAAAAAGCATTCCTTGCTGGCGAACCTGGAGTAAATATATCTGTTCATTTTCACAAGAAAGTGGCTTCAGGACTATTTGGAGGAGAAGGATTTATCTTGCAGAAGGTATCCGGAAATGGAATTGTATTTGCAGAATTCGATGGACATGTGGTAGAATACGAATTACAACCTGGTCAGCAGATCGTGATTGATTCCGGTTATCTGGCAGCGATGAGTGTAACATGCCAGATGGATATCCAGACTGTGCCGGGACTTAAGAATATTGTCTTTGGCGGAGAAGGATTATTTAATACGGTTATTACAGGACCGGGACATGTATGGCTTCAGACAATGCCGATCAGCAGTGTGGCAGATTCATTGAGACCATATTTTCCAACAAGTAGTAAGTAGTTTACAAATAAGAAGAAGGGACGGGGGACGATGCTAAAAGTGCGTGTTTCCGTCCTTCATTCATACTTTCTGCAGTATTTGCAGAGTCTTTAACAGAAAGGAGTAGGTGTATGACAAATTCAGTGAACAGTGCGAAAGATCTGGATAGCATTCTGTTTGATATTTCGCCGAAAATCAAGGAACTTGCCGGATTATGTGAAGCGAATACCGGGATCGACAAAGAACTTTTTGTAAAGCATGATGTAAAAAGAGGTCTCCGTGATGTAAACGGAAAAGGAGTCCTTGCGGGACTTACCAACATTTCCGATGTATGTGCCAAAAAGATTGTAAATGGCGAAGAAGTTCCGTGTGCCGGTAATTTGTATTATCGAGGCTATAACATCAAGGATCTGGTTCGTGGATTCCTGGATGCGGATCATTTTGGATATGAAGAAATTGCATATCTGCTTCTTTTTGGTGAACTTCCGACGGTTGTACAGTTGGATGGGTTTCATGAGACACTGACGGAGAGAAGGACACTTCCGCCGAATTTTGTGCGCGATGTTATTATGAAGGCACCGAGCCATGATATGATGAACAATATTTCAAGGGCGATTCTGAATCTGTATTCTTACGATGAAAAAGCTGATGATACTTCAATCCCGAATGTTCTCAGACAGTGTCTGAACCTGATCAGTGAATTTCCGATGCTGATGGTCTACGGATATCATGCATACAATTATCGTCAGGGTCAGGATATGTACATCTATGCACCGGATCCGCAGAAGTCCACCGCGGAAAATATTCTGATGATGCTTCGTGAAGACCGACAGTATACGGAGCTGGAAGCAAGGATTCTGGATATGGCACTTGTGCTGCATATGGATCATGGTGGTGGAAATAACTCTACATTTACTACCCACGTTGTCACTTCGTCCGGAACAGACACCTATTCTACAATTTCTGCTGCAATGGCATCGTTAAAAGGTCCGAAGCACGGCGGTGCGAACATCAAAGTGACGCAGATGTTTGCTGATATGAAAGAAGAGGTCAAAGACTGGGAAGATGACGATGAGGTAAGAGCATATCTGGAAGGTCTGCTTGCAAGGGAGAGGTTTGATAAAAAAGGTCTGATCTATGGAATGGGTCATGCGATTTATTCAGTATCTGATCCACGTGCTGAGATTTTCAAGAAATTTGTGGCTCAGCTTGCACATGAAAAAGGATACGATAAAGAATACGCACTTTATGAGAAAGTGGAACATATGGCACCGGAAATCATTGCCGAAAAAAGAAAGATGTATAAAGGGGTAAATGCAAATGTCGATTTTTACAGCGGATTGGTTTACCATATGCTTGGAATTCCGGAGCAGCTTTATACGCCGATCTTTGCCGCAGCGCGAATCGTTGGATGGAGTGCACATCGTCTGGAAGAGCTGATCAATGTGGATAAGATTATTCGTCCGGCATATATGCCACTGGCAGAGTATCGAGAATATAAAAATTTAAATGACCGATAGTGTTGACAAACTGCTATGTAGTATGTAAAATAAAGAAACAACTGATATGTTCAAATGACATATCAGACATTTCAAAGAGATATTTCTCAAATTGTACGATATTGTGTAAACTAGACATCAGGAAAAAAAGACTTGCGGAGGGTTGACCTATTATGGTACAGAGGAATATACGTTTTATGACTACAGGACAATTGATGACTTTTTGTAATGTTTGCCAGAAGATGAATGCAGATATTACGGTAAAGGATGTGACAGGACGTTTCGAGATCGATGCCAAATCGATCGTGGGACTGATGACGATAAGAATGGGAGAGAAGATGCATCTTCTGATCGAAGGCGAAGAGGAACATCTGGCCGACAGTTATTTTGAAAAATTTGACTGTACACCGGTTACGATTCCGTTCAGTTAAAGGCGGCACTGGATATGCCTGAGATATACGGAACAAGGAGCAGGAAGATGGAAGTTACATATGATTATTACCGTATTTTTTATTATGCGGCAAAGTATAAAAGTTTCTCACAGGCGGCGACAATCCTGATGAGTAATCAGCCGAATGTAACGAGGGCAATCCACAATCTGGAAAGTCAGCTTGGATGCAGATTATTTATCCGGTCTAACCGGGGAGCAGAGCTTACACCGGAGGGAGAACGGCTTTATTCACATGTTGCAATTGCGTACGATCATCTGCATGCAGCAGAGCTAGAGCTTGAAAATGAAAAGAAGCTGGAACAGGGAACCGTAACGATCGGGGTAAGTGAGATTGCATTGCATTTGCTTCTGCTTCCGGTGCTGGGAGAGTTTAGAAGAAAGTATCCTAAAATCAGACTTCGCATTTCGAGTTATACAGCACCACAGGCGATACAGACGGTTCGGAACGGACTTTCAGATTTTGCGGTAGCATCTACACCGGCAGAGGTGAAAAAGCCTTTAAAGGCAATTCCGCTTCTTTCATTTAAAGAAATTCTGGTTGCGAATGCGGCGTACAAAGATATGTTTAAAGAACCGGTAAGTTTGAAAAAGCTGGTGGAGTATCCATTTATCTGCCTTGGGAAAAACACGTCAACTTATGATTTTTATACCAGATTTTTTCTGGAGCATGGAATTGCAATGACGGCAGATACCGAAGCAGCAACCATCGATCAGATTCTGCCGATGGTAAGACAGAATCTGGGAATCGGGTTTATTCCGGAACCGCTTGCACAGGAAGTGATCGAGCAGGGCATTGTCATTCAGGTTCCACTATTGGAAGAACCACCGGTAAGAGAAATCTGTTTTGTGGAAGATAAGAGCAGCCCTCACAGCATGGCGGCAAACGTATTGAAAGAGATGCTGTTTCAGGCTGGAGAGAAAGAGTAAACTTTATAAGAAAGAATTATTTTGACCGGAACCAGGTGATCATCAGATCAACCATCCGGTCATAACTTTTTATCCCGTTACTTTGGCCATTTGCTTTCAGATAGTGGTCATTGATCTGACCAGATACTTCGGCGACCTTGCTGTCATATCGCTTCCAGAAGCTGCTGTTAGCCGAAAGATCTGCCTTTACATTGTCAGAAAGCCTGTTGTAGATTTCCTCAAAGGTGTCGTAGTCGGCTTCGTAAAGTTCGTTGGTTGCGTAGATCCAGCCAAGAAGATAGCCGCTGTAGTTGAAGGCGGTATCGTCGGCATTTACACAGGCGAGAAAACCGATAAAATTTGCTTCTTCCTCCTGCATAAATCCACGCAGATGCGAAAGCTCGTGACAGATGGTAAATGGAAGATTGTAGGAAACCATTGCGGAGTTATAGTTTGCCTCAATGGTAAATGGTGAATAGATCCCGGAAAGATTCTGTACCGAGAGAAAAGCCGGAAATAAAAGACCTTTTGGCTGTGGATAGTATCCGGAAAGTTCAGGGTAGGTAGCACCGAGGGAGAACATAGCAGCCCGTGCACGATCCTGCAGATCCTTACCCATATCAGCAAGACCGTCAGAATCCCGGTCTAAAGAGTCAGAAAGTGCATTTAACTGATCAGTCAGTTCGTTGCATAAAGAGGTCAGTTCAGCCTGAGTATACTGACCGGATTCCAGGTGATATTTTTCTGCAAATGAAGTATGTCCGTAGTTGATTCCGCAGAAAAAAGTATAAATGGTAAACAGACATCCGCAGAGAAGCAGGAGTGAGGAACCGTAGCCGAGCCAGGCAGGGTTCTTTTTTTTGGCATACATTTTGTAAATGGAGCTGATCAGCATCCGGACCAAGGAAAGAAACAGAAGAATGACAAAAATATACAATCCAATTTCAGAAACAGAAAATTGGAAGATTCCAAAAAAGCGTCCGATGGACGAAACGAAAAGCGGGTAAATGGTGGAAGAATACCAGTCCGCGAATGCAGAGCTTTTGTGGCTGGTGAAAAGAGCAAGGAAACTTATGGCAAATAAAAGAATTGAAAAAATAAGTTTATGTAAAGTAGGGCGTTTCATAATAAATCCTTTCCGGTAATTGAGGATAAAAAGTATGATGTACCAGAGAGACATTCGTGCAAGGACGTAAAAGGTTTGAGTTCATTTGATGATGAATGGCCGTGACTAACGTTTTGTGCAGGTAGATATCCGGGCACACGGTACTGCATTTACAAATAAAATATGGGACGGAGGATAACCTTCGTCCCAGAATAATATTCTGTAAAAATCAAAGTGCGGCAATCGGGCATGCCCGATTGCGCTCACTTTATGAGGGGGGAGATAGTTGTTTCCCAACTATCCATTTATTACTATACGATGAAAATGTGTCAAAAGTGTTAAGAAATTATAAAATCTGATTAAAAATATAAAAATGATAGGTTTATAGAATATTAAAAAAATCCACAACGCAAGAACCTCTCCATAATGGAGAGGTTCTTGGTGTTTTTATTGTTATCTAAAAGGAATGAGAGTAAAGTGCAGCAATCAGAATTCTGACTGCTTCTACTTTATGAGGGGGGAGATAGTTGCTTTATCAACTATCTGATTATTAGTATACAGATAATTTGTGACAGAAATATGTTCAAACTCTAAAAAAAATCAAAAAAATATGAAGAAGAAATAAACAAAACAGGAAAAAATAAAAAAGGTGGGTAGTTAAATTAATTGTCATTAGCGTCAGGTAGGTGTCTGCTGGTGTGGTGGAAGGTGAAGTAGAAAACAATTCCTTTGGTGATAGAGGTAATTGTAAGTGCCCACCATACACCATTCAGACCGAGGCTGGTTTGAGTGAGGATCATGGCAAGTGGGATTCTGGCACTGGTGAGGACAATGCTGATGATACTGCAAAGCTTTGTCATACCAAGACCGGAAAGTGCGCCGATGGTCATAAGCTCAATGGTCATAAAGGTTTCGCTGAATCCGATGATGATCAGATAGTTGATCGCAATCGCCAGAACATCTTTTTCGTGGAAGAAAAGGGAAGCAATCGGTCCTGGCAGGAATACGAAAGCACCGGTTACAATGAGTCCCCAGACAGCGAGGATTTTAAATGAAATATTATATCCTTTCCGAATACGATCTGGTTTCTTTGCACCGTAGTTCTGACCAACGAAAGCATTTAACGCAGCAGCAAAGCCGTCAGCAGTGTTCCATGAAACAGATTCAATCTGTCCGCCGACTCGCTGTGTGGCAATGGCACCTGCCCCGAATGCAGAAACCATTCGTGTGAGAATCATGGAAATCATGCAGTAAATACTGCTCTGTACTGCTGTCGGAAATCCAATTTTAAAAATACTGATGTAGTATTTTGCAGGGAAACGCGACAGTACATGCATGTTTTGCAGAATATTTGGTTCCAGATCAGAGTGCATAATCCGAATCAGCATGACGATCAGAACCAGTATCTGCGAGGTCACGGTAGCAACTGCAGCGCCAACAACCTCAAGCCTTGGAAATGGTCCAAATCCGAGGATCAGAATCGGATCCAGGATCATATTACCAACCAGACCAAGAAGATTTGCCATAAGCGGTGTCTTGGAATCTCCCTGCGCAGTAGAAAGTCCGGTCAGAGTCAGATTTAAAAATGAAAACAGAATCAGTCCGCAGGTGATCAGTGTATATAATTTCGCAGCGGTATAAGTTTCTGCATCTCCGAGGTTAAAAAAGCCGAGCAGCGGATGAATAAACACGATACATACTGCAGCAAATAAAATTCCCAGTAAAAATGTAAGTCGCAGAGCGGAAGCGGCATATCCCCTTGCCTGTTCATAGTCTCCGCGTCCGCAGGCCTGTGCGACATTGACCTGTCCGCCCATTCGCGGAAGTGCCACGAGCCCTTGTGAGAGCCAGACGTACATTCCCCCAACGCCCACCCCGGCAACGGCTTTGGAACCCAGCATGCCGATCCATGCCATGTCCGTAATATTGTAGGCTGTCCCCAGCAGCGAGGAAGCCATGATCGGAAGTGCCAGCTCTGCCAGCGTCTTTAGAATCGGCCCGGAAGTCAGGTCGATTGTTTTTGTTTTACTCATTTTCTCAAATCCTTACCTGTAAAAATAATAAAATTCACCAGTGCTGCAAATATGTCAGCATGGCGTACTATGATAAGGATAACTTATGAGGAGGGGAAAGTCAATCTGGAGAATTCGCGAAATAAACATGCCCTTTAAAGGAGTGATGGAGAAGATAACCAGAATTCCAAAATAAAAGCCTTTGACTGCACGCCGCGTGCAGCTATAGGCTAGAAAGGGAAAGGAGGATATTATTGATTTGCTCCGGGAAAGCGTGGATATTTTTGAGGTTATGAAACCAGTGTATAACTTTAAGGCATCCGGAGATGATGGACCTTGGAAGAAGAAAAACAGGAAAGCTGATGGAAAAAATAATAGTACAAAAACTTCATGAAATAGAAGAAAAAGAGCATGGTAAAATATTACTGGCAGGTCAGTGGATTCTGGAGAGTGAAATAGCAGGATTGAGAGAGAAAGCGGGAAAATTAGGGGAAGAAAAAAAGGTAAGTTGGGAGAAATTGAATGAGATATTTTTGAAGGAAGTTTAATCAGACATACATCCCTTCGCCTTTGCATAGATTGTAAAAAAAATAAACTATGCAGGGGTTTTTATGAAAGATTATATTGAGGAGAGAGCGGTTGAGATTGCTTATTATATTATTGAAAATAAGGCGACGGTGAGGCAGACGGCGGTGGCGTTTGGGGTAAGTAAGAGTACGATACATAAAGATGTAACAGAACGTCTTCTCCAGATCAACCCATCTCTTGCAGGTGAGGCGCGAAAGGTTCTGGATCTGAACAAATCGGAACGGCACATCCGGGGCGGACTTGCTACCAGAGAAAAGTACCTGCATCAGCACGCATAAAAAATCCTTTTCTTTGCAAAAAGATGGTGTATTACATTTTTACAGTATATAATAGAGAAAACGGGGATATACAAAAGAGAAGGGACAGGAAAAGAGAAGAATGGGGAAAACGAAACAAAAACAGGATCGAAGTCATTATCTGTTTTCCAATCGGGAACTGGCAAATCTGATCGGACCTTTGGTAATCGAGCAGTTATTGGCAGTTTTTGTTGGGATGGCAGATTCTATTATGGTTGCAAATGTTGGAGAAGCAGCTGTGTCGGGCGTGTCGCTGGTTGACAATATTATGATTCTGATCATCAATATTTTTGCAGCACTGGCGACTGGTGGAGCAGTTGTTGCCGGACAGTATATTGGCAGGAAAGATGAAAAATCAGCATGTAAAGCGGCTACACAGCTGGTATGGTTTGTGAGTCTTAGTGCGGTTGCGATCATGATATTGGTTTACTTCGGAAAAGATATAATTCTGAATCAGGTATTTGGTCACATTACAGCGGAAGTAAAAGGACATGCAGATATTTATCTGCTAATTGTAACAGCTTCGATTCCATTTATCGCGTTATATAATGGTGGGGCAGCAATTTTCCGTGCGATGGGGAATTCGCAGGTATCTATGCGGGTATCGCTTTTGATGAATGCAATCAATGTAACCGGAAATGCAATTCTTGTGTTCGGATTACGGATCGGAACGGCGGGTGTTGCAATACCGACACTGATTTCCAGAATGGTTGCCGCGATAGTGATAACAGTGTTGCTCTGTAATCAGACACGTATCTTGCATATTGAGCGGACACTGAAAATCCGGTTTGATGGAAGAATGATACGGAAAATACTTGCAATTGGGGTTCCCAATGGTCTGGAAAACAGTATGTTTCAGCTGGGCAAAATTTTAGTGCTGAGTCTGGTTTCAACCTTCGGTACTTATGCAATTGCGGCAAATGCAGTTTCCAATGCGATTGCGCTGTTCCAGATTCTTCCTGGAATGGCGATCTCGCTGGCAATTACGACAGTTATTTCCCAGTGCGTCGGCGCAAATGACTATGAACAGGTACATTACTATCTGAAAAAACTGCTTGCGATCATTTATGTGGCAATGGTGGGAACGGTAGCACTTATTTTCCTTGCACTTCCATTGATTTTGAAAGCATACAATTTGTCAGATCAGACAGCTGCGGCAGCAACAAATATTATTCATTTCCATGGAATCAGTGCAATGATTATCTGGCCACTTTCATTTGCTCTTCCAGCAGCGTATCGTGCGGCAGGAGATGCAAAAGCCTGTATGTATACATCGATTGTGTCGATGTGGATTTTCCGGATCGGATTCAGTTATCTGGTAGGAAAATATATGGGACTGGGAGTATTTGGCGTGTGGGTTGCAATGGTGATCGACTGGGTAGTACGTGCAATCTGTTTTATTATCCGGTACTTTAATGGAAAGTGGAAACATGGGGCAATTGTGTAAATACAGAAGAAAGTTGTCATTTGTGTTAGAAAGATGATGCCTGAATATGAGTTTTAATTGCAGACCAGAGTTCAAACTTTGGTTCAGGCGATAGAAAATGCTTGTAAAACATCCAGAGCTCTACTATAATAAAATATAAAAGCAATAAATAGAAAAAGCGGTCTGAAAGGATCGTATTTTACAGGAGGAAAACCTTGAAGAACGAATTAGTGATTGTACTTGACTTTGGTGGACAGTATAACCAGCTTGTCGCAAGACGTGTCAGGGAATGTAATGTATATTGCGAAATTTATTCTTATAAGATTGATATCGAAAAGATTAAAGCAATGAACCCGAAGGGAATTATCCTGACAGGAGGACCGAATAGCTGTTACGAACCGGATTCACCGACTTATTCTGAAGAACTCTTTAAGCTTGGCATTCCGGTACTTGGTCTTTGTTATGGTGCACAGCTTATGTCTCACGTACTTGGCGGAAAAGTTGAAAAAGCTGACGTCAGAGAATATGGTAAGACAGAAGTCATCATCGACAAGAAAGATTCCAAAGTATTTGAAAATGTATCTGCAACAACAACCTGCTGGATGAGCCATTTTGATTATATTTCGCAGGTGGCACCGGGATTTGAGATTACTGCACACACAGCAGACTGTCCGGTAGCAGCAGCAGAAAATGCAGCAGAAAAGCTTTATGCAATCCAGTTCCATCCTGAAGTGCTTCATACACCGGAAGGAACCAAGATGATCAACAACTTTGTAAAGAATGTCTGTGGATGTGTCGGCGAATGGAAGATGGATGCATTTGTTGAAAATACCATCCAGGAAATTCGTGAAAAAGTTGGGGACGGAAGAGTACTTCTTGCGCTTTCAGGTGGAGTTGATTCCTCTGTGGCAGCAGGACTGCTTTCCAGAGCAATCGGCAAACAGCTTACCTGCGTATTTGTAGATCACGGTCTTCTTCGTAAGAATGAAGGCGATGAAGTTGAGGCAGTATTTGGACCGAATGGTCAGTTTGACCTGAACTTTATCCGTGTCAATGCACAGGAAAGATACTACAACAAGCTTGCCGGAGTTACAGAACCGGAAGCAAAGCGTAAAATTATCGGAGAAGAATTTATCCGTATTTTTGAAGAAGAAGCAAAGAAGATCGGTGCAGTGGAATTCCTTGCACAGGGAACGATTTACCCGGACGTTGTAGAAAGCGGACTTGGCGGAGAATCAGCAGTGATCAAGTCTCATCACAACGTAGGAGGACTTCCTGAGTATGTTGATTTCAAAGAAATCATTGAACCACTTCGTGATCTCTTCAAAGATGAAGTCCGCAAGGCAGGTCTTGAACTTGGACTTCCGGAGAAGCTTGTATTCCGTCAGCCATTCCCGGGACCGGGACTTGGAATCCGTATCATCGGAGAAGTAACGGCTGAAAAAGTACGGATCGTACAGGATGCAGATGCAATTTACAGAGAAGAGATTGCAAACGCGGGACTTGACCGCAGCATCGGACAATATTTTGCAGCCCTGACTAACATGAGAAGCGTTGGTGTTATGGGTGACGAGAGAACTTACGATTATGCAGTTGCACTTCGTGCAGTGAATACGGTAGATTTTATGACTGCTGAGGCAGCGAAGATTCCATATGAAGTACTTGATAAAGTAATGAGCAGAATTATCAATGAAGTTCGTGGGGTTAACAGAGTATTCTATGATCTGACGAGTAAACCGCCGGGAACGATTGAGTTTGAATAATTAAAAATTTCTGGAAAGCCTTATAAACAGGGCATTTCAGGGCAGATAAAGTTCTATTTGATAACAAAATGATAACACGAGAGATTTTGGCATTATTTATCCGGAATCTTGTGGTTATCAGGTAATATGTGTGAAACCAACAAAAAAGGTCTTACTGAATTGAGTGAAATCAATTTGGTAAGGCCTTTTTTCGTTGGTTTTTATTTGCAGTTTTTTGGATAATTATACCGCCACTGGTCATATTCTTCCTGAGTGATTTCTCCGGATTTTAGCTTTTCAGCTTGTTCCTGCCATGCATGGAACATATCAAACATAGAAAGGTAGGTGGTTCCTTTGGATTTGTCCAGCCGGAGGCAGAGTTCTCCGTCAATCTCACCAATATGAAGTCCGTAAAGGTCTTCTAATGTAAATAAGGTATGCATAAGTCCTACATAGCTGTCGATATCCGGGACAGCCAGTGCATGCGGAGAGACATCAAAAATATCAGCCAGTGCATTCAGATAGTTTTCTTTTGGACTGCGGGCACCTTTTTCATACTGTGCAATACGGACATCAGCCTGTGATTCGCTGAATCCGAGTTGTTGCCCTAAATATTTCTGCGTGAATCCACGCAGAAGTCGAAAATGGTGGATTCTTTCTCCTATTGCCATAGTTTTACATCTCCTGTCTTTTTCTTGATAGGTTGAGTATAGCATATCTGTATAGTACAGACAAGAAAAACCATACAAAAAAGTATAGAATTATACGCTGAAAACGCTTGACCAATACAAAAAAGTATAGTATCATACGAACTATACAGAAATGTATAGTGACAAACAAAGGAGGGATTTACAATGAGTAAAATGTTTATGAATGTAAAAGAGGTCATGGAAGTCCTCGAAGTGTCAGAATCCTACGCTTATAAGCTGATGAAGCGACTCAACAGAGAATTACAGGCAATGGGATGTCAGACAATCGCTGGAAAAGTTGACCGCAAATATTTTTACGAACAGTTCTACGGGACCAGATCAAATGATGGGAGGAATTAGGAATGGCAATTTACAAGAACAACAATGGCACCTGGTATGTAATGATCCGCTATCAGGACTGGACAGGTGCAAGAAAGCAAAAATGTAAAAGAGGATTTGCTACAAGAAAAGAGGCAGCGGACTGGGAATTACAGTTTAAGCTGCAGAAAAAAGCAAGTCTGGATATGACAATGGAAAGTTTCTGTGCTTTGTATGAAGAGGATGTAAGACCATCTCTGAAACAGAGTACCTGGCTTACCAAAGAAAATATTATCCAGAAAAAGATTCTGCCTTATCTGGGACAGCGGAAAGTGTCGGAAATCACAGCAAAAGATGTGATGGACTGGCATAACCAGATGAGAAAACTAAAAACAAAGACGGGGAAATATTTGTCTCCGACGTATCTGAAAACGATACATGGACAGTTAAGTACCATTTTTAATCATGCAGTGAAATATTACGATCTCAGTACCAATCCAGCGAGAAAAGCCGGAGCATTAGGAACAGAGGAAGGAAAGGAAATGCTGTTCTGGACAAAAGAAGAATATAAACTTTTTGCAGAAGAAATGATGGATAAGCCTCTTTCGTATTATGCGTTTCAACTACTCTACTGGTGCGGAATACGGTCAGGAGAACTTCTGGCTTTGACTCCGGCGGACTTTAATTTTAAAAAGAAAACGCTGCGAATCAATAAGTCCTATCAGCGGTTACAGGGAAAAGATGTAATCACGACACCGAAAACGAAAAACAGTATCAGGACAGTTGTGATGCCACAGTTTCTATGTGATGAAATGCAGGATTGCCTGAAATTATATTACAGTTTGAAACCTGATGACCGTATTTTTCCTGTGACAAAATATTACCTGAACCATGAGATGGAAAGGGGATGCAAAGCATGCGGTGTCAAGAAAATCCGTGTTCATGATCTTAGGCACAGTCATGTATCTTTACTGATCAATATGGGATATACAGCTCTGGCAATTGGAAAAAGAGTTGGTCATTCAGCAGAAAAGATCACTTACCGTTATGCACACCTGTTTCCATCGGTACAGTTGGATATGGCAGAGCAATTAGATGCGGAAAATATGAAGGAAGAACCGAATGAAATGGGAGGAGGACTTGCAAATGTCAGCTAAATGCCTGGATCAACAGGGACGTTGGAGAAATAAAGTTGTAGCGTTCCGAATGTCACCAGAGGAAGATGAACTTCTGGAAACAGCAGTCCGCTTATCAGGATTGACGAAACAAGAGTATATTATCCGGAGATTACAGGAAAAAGAGGTTGTAGTAACCGGGAATCCGAGAGTGTACAAGGCATTGAAAAATGAACTTGCAAAGGTACTGAATGAATTGAAGAGTCTGAAAAAAGGAGAAAATGTGTCAGAAGATTTACTGGAAGTAATTCAGTTGATTACAGTAACGATGGATGGAATGAAAGATGAATAAAAATGCCTTTAAGTGTCGGCAAACACCTAAAGGCAGGATTTGGTAGAATACTCTTCCAAAATGTTTCTATGGGTATTCTATCAAAATCCATTCTTTCTTTCAACGGGAAAATATGGAGGAACTGATGGAAAACAAAGTAACAGAAGCAAAGAAAACAGTACAGAAAAGAATGGAGCCGAAATTGAAGCTTATCAACATGGATAAGGTAGAAGTTGAACAGATTGAATGGCTGCTCTATCCATTTATCCCATATGGGAAAGTAACGATTATCCAAGGAGATCCGGGAGAAGGAAAGACTACAATGGTACTTCAGATCATTGCAAAACTGACCAGAGGAGAAGCAATTCTTCCGACAGTTTCATTAACTGATGATAAAGAAAATGCCGAAGTACCTGTAAATGTGATTTACCAGACAGCAGAGGATGGTTTGGGAGATACCATAAAACCCAGATTGCTTGCTGCAGGTGCAGACTGCTCCAAGGTGCTGGTTATTGATGATACAGACCAGCCATTGACAATGGCAGATATCCGGCTGGAGGAGGCAATTATACAGACAAAAGCAAGAATGGTTGTGCTTGATCCAATTCAGGGATTCTTGGGAGCAGAAGTTGATATGCACCGTGCAAATGAGATTCGTCCGCTGATGAAGCGCATTGCAGTGCTGGCAGAAAAATATCACTGTGCGATTATCTTAATCGGACATATGAACAAAAACAGTAACGGAAAATCTTCCTACCGTGGACTTGGATCCATTGACTTTCAAGCAGCAGCAAGAAGTGTCCTGATTGTTGGCAGAATCAAGGAAGAACCAGAAACGAGGGTGGTGTGCCATACGAAAAGTTCTTTAGCACCGGAAGGAAAATCTATTGCTTTTCGATTAGATAAGGATAATGGATTTGAGTGGATTGGAGAATATGATATCAGTGCAGACGAGTTGCTTAATGGAGATGGCAAGGGACAGAAAAGCCGGAAAGCGAAAGAATTTCTGCTTGAGATACTGGCAGATGGTGGTATGTCACAGAAGAAAATATTAGAAGAAGCTGCGAAGCGTGGAATCAAAGGAAAAACGCTGAGAAATGCGAAGTCAGAACTGGAAGTAGATTCGGTAAAACGGGGAAATCAGTGGTACTGGGTGCTGCCTGAATAGAAAAGGAAGATGGCAAGGTGACCATATCTTAAGAAAAGGGCATCTTGCCACCTTGAAAGGAGATAGGATGAAAAACAGAAATGTGCAGATCCCATACGAGTTGTTCTTTCAACTTTTGCAATATTTTTTGATGGAAAACTATGAAAACGAAGAAATAATTCGGCAGGGATTGGAAAGAAAGTTGGATACAATGGTCAACCGAGAATTATACAGCAAATATAAAACTGCACCAACAGAGGAAGAACGGGAAAAATCCCGGCAGGAATATCTGGACAGGCGGGGAATACCAGAGAACTTTCGATGGTAAAGATTCTTTCTGACTGCCTTATTACAGGAGCGTGTCACGCACCTGTAGATAGCAGACAAGGAGAGGTCTGATAAGGCACAGACGGAACGTTATGGATATATTGACAATTTGTTTGGAGCTGAAAAATTGTAAAGGGGGCCCTGAAACAGGGCGTCCTTATGGAAAACGATAAGTGGAAGGGAGAATGTAACAATGAAAGAAGGAAGATTAGGATACAACAGTTATAACAAAAGATATGGATTATTATCATCAGATTTATGGATTGATACGGGATTTCACTGTGGAGAATGTCTGGAAGTGTTGCTTGATGATGAATGGGTTCAGACCAGAATGGAAATGAATCCTGCAAGAGAATGGTATCTTGTAGGAACACCGTATTGTGGTGATCTGGAATATATCCGGGCAAGGATACCGGGATAAGTCAGCCATACAAGTAACGCAGGAGTGAACCGACCAACGGGAGGAATAGCCCCCGGCAGGGCGCAAGGGTACTTTTGATGGACGGTACGGCTGTCGAAAGTGCTTTTGCGTTACTTTTGACAAAAGTAACAAAACCGCCGTATCCGGCGAAGATTTCTTTTTATACTATAGCTGGTAAAGATACAAATTTATGTGCCATGTCTGGCACTGGTTTTAGAAAGTGGGGTGACGAACATGACGCTGAAACGAACAATTAGTGGTATGATCGGGACAGGTTCTCTGGCTCATAACAGAAGGGAATTTATAGCAGAAAATGTTGATTCAGACAGAGTGCAACTAAATATTTGCTATCAGAATGAGAATTTAAAAGAAGTTTATAAAGAACTGTTTGATGAAGCTGTAGAACGATATAATATCGGGAAAAGAAAAGATAGACAGATTACAAATTACTATGAAAAAATCCGGCAGGGAAAACAAGAGAAGTTGTTCCACGAAGTAATTTTTCAAATTGGAAATCGAGAAGATATGGCTGTCGGAACAGCAGAAGGAGATCTGGCTGTAAAAATACTGGATGAATATGTAAAGGACTTCCAGAAGCGGAATGCAACGTTACGGGTATTTGGGTGTTATCTACATCAGGATGAGTCTACTCCACATTTACATATTGATTTTATTCCTTATGTGACTGATTGGAAAGGAAAAGGAATGGACACCAGAGTTTCGTTGAAACAGGCATTAAAAAGTCTTGGATTTCAAGGTGGAAATAAGCATGATACAGAGTTGAACCAGTGGATGAACCATGAAAAAAAGGTCCTGGCAGAGATTGCAAAACAGCATGGCATTGAATGGGAACAGAAAGGTACTCATGAGGAACATTTGGATGTTTATAACTTCAAGAAGAAAGAGCGAAAAAAGGAAGTACAGGAGCTGGAGCAGGAGAAAGAGTATCTAACTGCAGAAAACGAAGAACTGACAGCACAAATTGCGGAATTCAGAGCAGATATCCAGATTTTAAAAGACGATAAGGAACAGGCAATCAGGGAGAAACAAGAAGCAGAACAAAGGGCAGAGGACGCAGAAAAAGAAGTAAAAAGTCTGGAAGAGCGTCGAGATGTGCTGCAGCCGATTATGGATAATGCCAGTAAAGAAATAAAAGAATATGGAATGATTAAGACGTTTTTACCGGAGGCAGGAACATTTGAACGTGCAGTACCTTACAGAGAAAATAAAATCAAGCCATTGTTTATCAAGATGAAGAATCAGATTGCTGCATTAGCTGGAAAGGTTGTAGAACTTAACAAAACGATAGAAAGCTGGAAAAACAAATATCAAAAATCTACGGAGAAATGTGATGATATCCAAACGCAGTTAGATGATGTGCGTAAAGAAAATGGGGAATTATTAAATGATAATCAACGTTTACAAGAGATTTCGGACAGATATGACAGAGTGGTGCGTATTTTGGGATCAGAAACTGTAGAGGATGTGGTGCAGCAGGATATTAAAGAACAGAGGACACTGGAAGAAAAACGGCGAATGGAGCAAATGCCAAAGGGAAGCGTTCTGAAACAGTTGGAATGGGCGACTCAAAAGAGTCAGATTGAAAACCAACAACGTAAGAAAAATAGAACAAAATACAAAGGATTGGAGATTTAGACTATGAAAAAACAATTTTATGATGAAAAAAATGGAATGAGCTATACATTGCATGGAGATTACTATTTGCCGGATCTGGTTTTAAGAGAAGAAGAGCCGACATATGGAAAATATGGAATGTTACGAAAGCAGTTCTTAAAAGAACACAGATCAGCAAGGTATCAGTATCTGTTATTGACTGGAAAACTGAATGAACATCTGAACCAGACAGATCAGGAAGCCAGAGAACAGGTGGAAATGCTTATGAAACAGATGGCAGAAAAAAAGGGTGTAACTGAAGAATTAAAGGTACAGGATCAGATGAAGTGGGTTGGGTTAATGAATAATATAAAAGTTAGTGCAGAAGAGATTATATTGAAAAACATGGTATATGTGTGAGTGTGAGAGAAGAGATCGCTCTTTTACACTTTTGTATATATTAGAATAGCATTTTAGAAAGCACTATGGTAAAATAAGGTGAAGGTAAATCGGAATTGCAGATTTAGAAAAATTGTGGGTATTTGAAAAAAGATTGTAACCCTTAAGAGGCGAGAGTAAATATGGTTTATAGGAAATCTTGTGCTGTTACACTTTCTTGACATTTTCATGACTGTTCTAAGGATATTTTTACATTTGCCTGAGCTATACTTTAGCCATACCGAACAACCGGTAAATAAAAAATCAGGAGGAACTAAAATGATGAACAGATTATTCAAAAGAGGAATGGTAATAGCACTTGCAGCAGCAATGACTACATCCGCAGGTATTCCTGCCATGGCTGCCCAGAAGGAGACACAGGAGGAGACAGTGACTACATCAGAGGTAACACAAACAAATGTAGATTATGGTTCTCTCACTCAGAAGGAGATTGAAGAGTTTAACTCCATTTATGACCGACTTGACGCTATCGACAAAGAGGTAATGAAAGATGCAGATGGTCTTTCTGATGAAGATATCTATGCCAGATACGATCAGTATCAGGATGAAACCGATACCCTCATGGATCGCCTTGAGGAGCTTGATAAAAAAGCCGGGTGGATCGACAACGAGGAATATGAATATTCCGAGGATGAGTGTAATGCTCTGTACGATACAGGCAAGCTCACCGCAGAGGAAGCAGAACAGCTTCAGAAAGCATATGAAAGAATCGAAGAAATTGATGCGGAAGTGTGGACGGACGATGATCTTTCAGACGATGAGATCGAAGCCCGCTATGCAAAGTATGATGACGAGATTACATCACTGAACGCACAGATTGAAACGCTTGAAAAGAAAGCGGGATACTATGGAAATTTGAGCGAAGATGAAGTCAATCAGCTTAACAGTATTTACAATAAAATTGATGCAATCTATGACAATATTTATAACGGCTCTGATAACCTCTCTGAAGAGGAATTTGCTTCTCGCTATGCGAAGTATTCAGATGAGATTGATGCTTTGGAGGCACAGGCAATCGCTCTTGAAGCGAAAGCAGAGTGGAACTAAAATACAGATATACTGATTTTGAAAGATATAATATGGGGAATCTCACAGAATTTCTGAGGGACTCCCCTCATGTGGGATTAAAGATATGGCAAAAAAAATCTATTTGGCAGATGATGAACAGGATATACGAGAAATACTCACAGAATTTTTATCCAATGCCGGATATGAGGTAACAGCATACAAGAATGGTGATACACTCTTTTCTGCTTTTCAGGAGAAGCCCTGTGATCTTGTTATTCTTGATATTATGATGCCGGGTTCAGACGGTCTTTCCATATGTAAAAAGCTAAGGACAATATCATCAGTTCCTATTATTATTTTGACGGCAAAGGATTCAGAGTCTGACCATATGAAGGGATTTATGTATGGAGGGGATGACTATCTGATTAAGCCATTTTCGCCGTCACTTCTTGTTGTCCGGGTAAATGCGTTGTTCCGAAGAGTTGAAATGAATATACCGGTAAAGGCAGATATTTCCTTTGGTGATGTGTGTTTTTCATGGGAGAAGCATAATGCCATTGTGAAAGAGCATGATATTGGTCTGACTATGACAGAATTTTCGCTTCTGGGATGTCTTATGGAACATGGTGGAACGGCAATCCCCCGGAATGAAATTCTCGACAAAGTATGGGGAATAGATTCTACGGAGATAGAAACCAGAGTTGTCGATGAGACAGTAAGAAGAGTCAGGCAGAAAATGAAGACCGCAGGCAGCAAAGTTCGCATTAGTGCTGTCTGGGGCTATGGCTATAAACTGGAGGATTGTAATGAATAAGACACGTTATAAAATTGCCACACTTACAGGTTCCGCCGTTATGGCAGCCATGCTTTTGAGCCTGCTGATTCTGAACATAGTTTTTAATAAAAAAATAGAGCTGAGAGCTGAGAATGCAATTAAAAACGTTTTTACTTTGGATTCAGACGAATATTTGAATTACGAATCTGAAAATGATACGGGCTCTTTATATTATGCCTCACTTGTATATATGGGGGCAGATTCAGAAAACAGGGATGACATATATCAGATTCTGACACCCAAAGAGAAGAAACTTATTGACTGGTATGAAACACACCCGTCTGATGAAATGCAAAGGGCAAAAATTAACGAAGCAACTTATTATATGAAAGCCAGAACAGAGTATTACGAAGACAGCAATGAGAGATTACTTGCTTATGTGGATGTTACCGGCGAACCAGAACTCGTAAAAGAAATCAGTTTTGGTGTTTTGCTGGATGCTTTTGTCATTGCCGCTCTCGGTGCTGCCATTGGATATTTTCTCGGGAAAAAACTTGAACAAAATGACAAAGCTCAGAAGACCTTTTTTGAAAATACATCTCACGAATTAAAAACCCCGCTTATGGCAATTTGCGGATATGCGGAGGAGATTGAAATGGGAGTCATTACCGATTATTCTCAAGCGGGCAGAATGATAGTGTCTCAGACGGAGCGTATGAGTAAACTTATTGAGGATATCCTGTATTTATCAAAAATGGAAAGCGGTACGGAACCATTAAAGTGTGAACCAATAGAAATGGCATCACTGGTTCAAGATATTTTGATGCCGCTTGAAGGAATTGTGAACAGGCGAAACCTTTCAGTATCGTTAGAACTGGACGAAGGATATGTCAACGGAGACCCGGAGAAGCTGGAACACGCTGTTGCTAACCTGATAACTAATTCCGTAAAATATGCGTGTAGTCAAATCGAAATATCGTGGAAAAATCAAGTCCTTTCCATCTGGAACGATGGAGGAGAACTTAGCACAGAGGATTTTTCCCATATGTTTGAACGTTTTCATACGGGACAAAACGGAAACAGCGGAATAGGGCTTGCCCTCTCAAAAGAAATCGTTGAAATGCACGGATGGAAACTTAGTGCGAAAAATGACAGGCATGGCATATGTTTATCAATGGTATGCCACAGTTAATTTAGTTTAAGACTGGCGAGTGGAGTTTCAAGAACTGCAGCAGCTTCTGGAAATTTTGCTATTCGTTCTTTTAATCTCTCTTTATATTCGCCAAATGCTTCGAGTGGTATTACGCTACAGTTATCATATCCGCATTCTAATGCTTTTTCATGTATTATTTTTCCAAGATCCATAGAGTTCACCTCTGATTATTTTTATCTGATTTAGTTTTCCGGCAAATACAAAAAACACATGCTGTATCAGCTTTTACAGATTTCATAGGGCAGTAATATATTGTTTGATTGTTGTCCTGTGAAATAATATAATGAACCATTTCCAGACCTCTTTCTGGTCAGGAAGATAAATTTGAAGATAATTTTCCAGCGTATTTTTGAGCGCAGTTACTTTTTCTTCCGAAATTTCCTCCTGTGCCAGTAATTTGTCCTGCAGCATTTCCAGAATTACAGATCTGTTAAATTCGCTGATATGCGGAAGCGTATGAGCAGATAGTTTATCAATTTCATCTTCTGAAACGGTCCGTTGTAATATTTGTAAGAGTCTGTTGTTTTCCATGAAATGTTTCCTTTCAGCAATCAAAAAATGTTCCCTGAGTGATTGTCATATTCGGCTGAACAATCAAAAACTGATTATCCCAGTGTCCAGATACCAGCTTTTCCAGAAGAATATTACTTCCGGGTACAAAATCCAATTTAGCATGAATCCTGTCGGCATCTTCCTGTGCACGTTCCACATAATCCAGATCATAACAGTCGTACAGACCATTGTCGATAATATCCAGATGGTAATAATTCTCAAAATACATGTTGAAGACAATATCTGCCATTTCTTTATCATATTCTTTTAGAAGACTTTCATAAATGGCCTGAATGGAAAATCCATTTTCTCCATTTCCAAACAGGTACATATGACCTGGTTCTTTCAGATCCGGGGCATATTGTTCCGGTGTGGTTAGTGCAAGTGCAACACAGTCAGCAACTCTTGGGATCACCAGAGTTTTAGAGCAGGATACATCCTGCCATGATCCGCCACAGAAACCCATAGCTACAAGAACAGTATCCACATCTGATGGCAAACTGGAGAGGGTCTGAAGAATGTGTTCTTTCATTTTTGAGGGTTCTATGTGGTATTGTCGATTTAATTCAATGATTGGAAAGTCCGTATAGCAGGTCTTCTGAGCCTGTTGTACATATTCCAGAAGGGTAGTGCAGGAAAGAATTACTGTACTCATATAAGTTCCTTTCAAATTCCATGATATGACCGGTATTCCCAGTACATTTCAATCATATTTTATCTTGCATTTTTCAAAAAAGCAGAATCCCTTCTGAAAAGAGGTGCGGTCCTGGTGCTTTATAACCGTCAGGGAACACTGCTGGAACAGATGAGCCGTCGGTGTGAAAAACTTGAGATTTTAAAAACAGCAGTGCTGAATGAGCGTCAGAACAGTAAAGTAGTAGTTGCCAGACTGAAGTAAAGAAAGAGGTAGCAAAGAGATGGAAGATGTAAAGAAAAGAAAAGAGATCCCGCAGGAATCAACCTGGGCACTGGAAGATCTGTACGAAGATTTATCAAAATGGCAGGGAGATTTAGAGAAAGTACGGAAAGAAACACAGAAAATCCAGACTTATAAAGGAACACTGAAGGAGAGTGCAGAGCGTCTGCTGGAAGTGCTTGGACTTTACAGTGATATGAACCTTACCTTCGAAAAAGCCTATGTTTATGCAAACCAGCTCCTGCATCAGGACATGGCAGATGCGTCGAGCCAGAAATGTTCCGGAGAGGTGCAGGTTCTGATGAATCAGGTCAATGCTTCGGCAGCATTTCTGGAACCGGAAATCTTAAGAATTCCGGACGAAAAATGGAAAGAATATTTGCAGGATCCAAGATTTGGAGCATATAAGCGTTTCCTGGAGGAAATCCTCCGTACCAGAGAACACAGTCTGAGCGAAGAAAAAGAAGAACTTCTGGCGCGTGTCGGTGAACTTGGCAGAGCACCTTCCAATATTTATGGGATGTTTAACAATGCAGATATCACGTTCCGGTCGGTAGTGGATGAAAAAGGAGAAGAACATCCGCTGACGCAGGAGCGCTATGTACATTATCTGGAAAATCCGGACCGTCAGATCCGGAAACAGGCATTTGAGCATTTATATGACGGATATAAAGGATTTGTAAATACGATCGCAGCGATTTTTGATGCAAATGTACGCCAGGCAGCCTTTTTCGCAAAAGAGCGCAGATACACTTCTTCTCTGGAAGCAGCACTGGATGGCGGAAATATTCCGGTCAGTGTATATACGAACCTTGTTCGTACAGTGGAAGAACATTTGCAGCCGATGTATCGTTATCTGAAGCTGCGTAAGCGTCTGCTGGGCGTGGACGAACTGCATATGTATGACGTCTATGTACCGATGGTCGAGGAAGTTTGCATGAAGTTTTCCTTTGAAGAAGCAAAAACGATGGTAAAAGAAGGGCTTTCGGTTCTGGGAGAAGAATACACCGGACTGCTGGAAAAAGGATTTCAGGAAAGATGGATCGATATTTATGAAAACGAAGGCAAACGTTCCGGCGCATATTCCTGGGGAGCCTATGGCACACATCCTTATGTCCTGCTGAACTATCAGGGAAATTTAAATCATGTGTTCACGCTGGCGCATGAGATGGGGCATGCTCTTCATTCCTGGTATTCAGACCATAATCAGAATTATTTAAATGCAGGATACCGTATCTTTGTCGCAGAAGTGGCATCCACCTGCAACGAAGCTCTCCTGATCCATGATCTGATGAAAAAAACAACCGACAAAAAGGAAAAAGCTTACCTGATCAACTATTTTCTGGAGCAGTTCCGCACAACCCTGTACCGCCAGACCATGTTTGCACATTTTGAACAGGAGATGCATCAGAAAGTAGAGGAGGGCGGGACTCTGACAGCAGAAACGCTGTGCAATGCCTACTACGGACTGAATCAGAAATATTATGGCGAAGAAATGATATCAGATGAGCAGATCCGCTATGAATGGGCACGCATCCCGCATTTTTATACACCATTTTATGTATATCAGTACGCAACCGGATTTTCCGCAGCGATCGCGATCAGCAGCAAGATCCTCGCAGGGGAAGAAGGCATCGTGGAAAAATACAAATCATTTTTAAGCGGCGGCTGTTCCATGGACCCGATCGATCTGCTGAAACTGTGCGGCGTGGATATGACAAGCCAGAAGCCGGTAGAAGAAGCCCTGAACGTATTTGAACAGTATGTAGAAGAACTGGAGAACGTGATTTATCAATATGTTCCCACTTGTAATTAAAGCGATGCAAATGGGAGGAACACTGGTGGTAGACGAATTTGATGCATCGATTCATCCGATGGCATTGATGAGTATTATTAATGTATTTCATAATGATGATATAAATATCCATCATGCACAGCTTATATTTAATACGCATAATCCGATATTTCTGAATTCAAATCTTTTTCGAAGAGACGAAATAAAGTTTGTTGAGCGTGACGATGATACGCATGACAGTGTATTGTATGCATTATCTGATTTTGGCACAACAGGTGATAAGGGTGTCCGTAAGCATGAAGATTATATGAGCAAGTATTTCATCAGCCAGTATGGAGCAATAAAGGATATTGATTTTACACCAATCTTTGGAGAAATCTTATATGATGAAAAAGGGAGATAGAGATGTCTCAGGAAAATGGATTTGTCCTATGTAATTGCGGCTGTTGATCGGGCAAAGAAAATTATGAAGATAATCCTCGGTGCTTGCACCGGGGACTTTTTTGGCAGAAAATGTCTTGTAAAAGGACAAAATGAATGATATACTAATGAAAAATAGAAATGTGTAAGTCCTAAATTTTGCACAACAAGTTAAGCAAAGTTATGTAATGAACTGGAGGTAATACATTTTGAATCGGACTATGTTAGAAATGTCGCAAATGTTCGAGTTTCACCCTGTTTTGAAGGAAGAAAATACATCTAAGACAAAGTATCTTAACGTTCTGGAGTATTTTGTTCGAAAATATTCTGCAAAAGATTCCTGGTCTGTTCAAACGTTTCATCTTTATATTAAGAGGTTTCTTGGAGATGAGACGTACTATAGTTATGGCAGCTCGAATTTATATGAAAAGTTTGTGTCAGCATCAAAATTTCTTTTTTTCTATCGCGATTGTTTAATGATCGACAGTATTTTTATTTGTGCATATGAAAATAAGTATAAAAGAGAAAAAATTTTTGAAGAATTAGCGTCCATGTATCCCTATCCCAAACAATACCAGCAGAAAATGAGACAGGTTTTCGATGCTTTGTATGATTCTGATGCTTTTATCGAAAAAACGGAACAGATACAATATTTGAAATTGTCTTGGGAAAAAAATCGGGAATATATAAAACAAAAACCTGTAAAAATTGGCATTACTGCGAATATGAGTGCAGGAAAATCGACACTTCTGAATGCACTTATCGGTAAAAAAGTAAATAGAACGCAGAATGATGCCTGCACTGCAAAAATACATTATATTGTAAATAAACCTTTTGAAGATGGGTTTTGCTATAAAATGGATGAATTTTTGGAATTAGATGCTGATTACAATGCGTTAATGAGGGATAACGTGAACAGCAGCAGTTCTGAAATTACAGTGGGAACCCGTTTCAGAACCATCAAAGAGATATCACAAAGGATCTGGCTGATTGATACTCCGGGAGTGAATTCATCAAGGCATAAGGAACATAAATTATTGACGGAGGAAACCATTCGTAATGTTCCATTGAATCTGCTGGTGTATTTATTAAATGGAGAGAATATTGGCAGCGATGATGACAGGAAACATCTGCTGTTTGTTTTAAAACACTATCATGGAAAGATTCTGTTTGTGGTCAATAAACTGGATCGTTACAGAAAAAATGAGGATTCTGTTGAGCAGACGCTGAAAATTGTGAAAGAAGATTTGCGGAATATAGGTTTTAAAAATCCGGATGTTGTCCCTGTATCTGCTTATGCAGCGTATCTTGCCAAGAAAAAACTGTTTTCAGAAGCATTTAGTGAAGATGAACAGGATGAATATGAGTTGTTGCGAAGAAAGATGAAGAGTCCGGAATATCAACTGGATACTTACTATCCAAAAGAAATAAAAACCTCCGTTCAATCAAGCTGTGATATTGAAAAACACCAGTTTCTGCTTCATTCTGGTTTGCTGTGTCTGGAAAACATGATTTATGGCATGGATCAGGAGGATCCCTGGTATTTCCATATGAAAAAATATTTGGAAGAACTTATATATAATATGAGGTGAATGTACATGAGAGAGATAAAAATAAAGTATAATCCGTATCGACTGGAAACAACGATTCTGATTGATGGGGTACCGCCAAAGCAAAACAGCCGTCTGAATGTTGCTGACCGTCGCCTTCAGGAATGGATCGAGGATTTACCGGAGATTCTCAGAGAGGAATGCAGCAGCCGTGATTTTAAGGTTATATTCCACGGAACCATTCTTGATTTTGAAGATGTAGAAGCGATGGCGTGGGAAGCCAAAAAGAAAAATATAAATATGAAACTGGAACATATTCCTGCCAAAGAGATTTCAGAAAAGGAATCTGCAATTGACGAAATTTTTAAAGAGATTCAGGAAGGACCTTTTGATGAACTCAAACAGCCGGATGTTATCAGATCGTTCAATCTGGCAAAAAGCAAAGATTTTGAAGTAAACGTTGTTGCGACAATGAGCGCTGGAAAATCCACGCTGATCAATGCACTTCTGGGACAAAAGCTTATGCCTTCAAAACAGGAAGCCTGCACGGCGACGATTACGGAGGTTAAGGACAATGATGCGGATCACTTTACGGCAAAAGTTTATGATTCCAATGGTAAACTCGTTCAGACGCATCAAAACCTTTCGCTGGAAGTTATGAAGTCTTTAAACGATAACAAGGAAGTATCAAGGATTCATATAGAAGGAAATATTCCGTTTGTAACTTCTGAAGATGTTGCACTGGTTCTGGTAGATACGCCTGGCCCGAATAACTCCAGAGATCCGGAACATAAAGCTGCAACGTACCGTATGCTGTCCGAATCTTCGAAGACCGTTGTGCTATATGTTTTAAATGCGACGCAGCTTGGTGTAAACGATGATTATAATTTATTAAAGTATGTTGCTGACAGCATGAAAGTGGGCGGTAAACAGTCGCGTGACCGCTTTATTTTTGTTGTTAATAAATTGGATGATTTTAAAAAAGATGATGATAGCATTGAAGCTGCAATCAAAAAAACACGGGAGTATTTACATGACAATGGAATAGAGGATGCCAATATTTATCCTGCTTCTGCACTTACAGCGCTTAATATTCGAACGATTTTATCAGAAAGTGACGATGATGATGACGATGAAGTATACGAAGCAAAGGGAAAAGTAAAAAAATTCAACAAAAATCCAGAAATGCACTTTGAGAACCTTGCACCATTGCCGCCTTCTGCCCGTGACGAAATCCAAAACCGCCTTGCAAGAGCAAGAGAGAAAGGAGATGTCAACGAAGAAGCGTTGATTCACTGTGGAATTATTCCGATTGAGATGGCGGTTAAAACGTATGTTCAGAAATATGCGAAAACGGCAAAGATTAAAAATATTGTAGATACCTTTTCAAAGCGTCTGGAAAGTGCCCAATCGTTTGAAATCATAAAGAAGGAAATTGCAGAGAATCAGGATAAGCGGTGCGACATTCTTGATACAATTGGAAGTATTAAGCAGAAGATCAACAGTGCAGAAGATGCAAAACGTTTCAGAGAAAGAGTTGAGCGGATCAATTATGACAGTAAGATTCGAAAAGCAGTAAATAATATGCTTATGACTGTTCAAAATAATATTACTGCTCAGATCAGCGAAGATA
>OHAC01000338.1_pt1 | contig 50350 bp, 46 predicted proteins | sample 1577051 | NCBI WGS metagenome assembly OHAC01 (sample SAMEA3541499, study PRJEB24748) | human gut metagenome | biome: human gut; feature: human-associated habitat; material: faeces | place: China | collected 2012 | reverse complement strand
TCTATACGCCAGAGCAGGTGAAAGAGATTCTGGAGGCGAAAGACCGACAGGCAGCCGGGGTGACAGCACCGCCGCAGGGACTGATGCTGATGCAGATTGAATATCAAGATATCTTATTAACAAAAAAGTGACACTTATCAACATAAAGTTTCTTGAGATAAAGAAGCAGATATTCTACAGTAAATGGGACTATTCTTTTTTCACAGCCCCTTTTGATGATGACTTATATACTAAATTATTGGAAGAAAAAGTAAATGGAAAAGAAAATTGAAAAAAATTTCCATTTTTATATTTAGCTAAATTGTTTTCACAACAAACAAGAGCGATAGATTGAAATTCGAAGTATAAGAAGTTTCAATTTATCGTTCTATTTTTATATGTAAAACCAATATGGTTTGAAAAAAAGTAAAAAAATAATATATTTTCTGAAAAATAAAGGAAACAAGGAATAATAAACAAAAAAGAAAATGTTTTTCTGTGAAGAGTCACCAAAAAGAAAATATTTTTCGAAAAAGTATTGATTTATATTTTTTTGATGATATGATGAAGATAAATCAAATAAAGAGGAACCCTAAAAAAACGAAAAACAAATGCAAATGAGGAGGTAACAAAAATGAGACCAGAAGAACTGAAAAAAGCACTAGAGGGAATTTGTGCAATTGCTGTAACACCTATGACAGATGATCGTAAGGTGGATTATGGAAAAGTAAAAAATCACATTCGTTTCTTAATTAATAAAGGAATCAACCGTGATAATAATTGCACATTAGTTGTAGGTGGAAGTACAGGCGAGTGTGGCGCACTTACAATTGCTGAGAGAAAGAAATTAATTGAAACAGCAGTAGAAGAAGCCGGTGAAGAACTTCCGATTATTGCTGGATGTAATCACAGTAATATTGAAGACGTAAAAGATTTAATGGCACATGCAGAACAGGCTGGTGCAGCTGGTGTTATGGTTTTATCACCTTATTATTATGTACCTACAGATGAAGCTGTTTTACGTTTCTATAAGGAAATTTCAAAAGCAGCAAACATCGGAATTCTTCTTTATAACAATCTGGAGGTTACACATAAAGATGTACCAGTTGAAGTTATGGAACAGCTTGTAGGTGCATCCAATGTGGTTGGTATTAAAGAATGTACACCAAACTTTGCAAAAATGGAAAAAGTTGCACGTAAGCTTGGCGATAAGATTACTGTTATCAATGGACATGGGGAATTTCTTGAGCCGTTTGCAGCAGTAGCAGGAACAAAGGGATTTATCTCAAGTACCTCTAACTTTGCTCCGGAAATTGCTGTTGAGATGTGGAAGGCAAGAAGTGCTGGCGATTATGTAAAAGCGAAACAGATTCGCGATAGACTGACACCTTATCTTGATCTGGCAGCAGCTGAGAGTGCTATAGGAGGAGAACCGGTTGTGCTTGCAATTCTGAAACGAGCAGCAACATTAGTTGGATCTGATTGTGGTCCTGGACGTATTCCACTTCCAGATATCAGTGAAGAACTTGATGCTAAGATTAAAGCAATGTTAAAAGAAGTTGGTCTGGTTTAAATAAAAAATAAATTACGAAATCTAGGAGACCAAAGTGTCTCCTAGAAACAAGAGGGAAAGGAGGAACATTTGTGAAGGAAAGAGTATTGGCAATTTTGCTTTGTGCAGCAATGACGATGTCGATGGTAGCTTGTGGTGGTGAATCAAAAAAGGAGGAAACCACTTCAGAAAAAGGAGGAGCAAAGGAAATTTCTGTTTTAAGATTAGGAGATATTGCAAAAGCAGAACCTATTTTTGCTCCAATTATGGAAAGTTATGAGGAAGCAAATCCAGATATAACTGTAAAGTTTGATGCAATGGCATGGGCAGAGGCAACTACAAAACTAAAACTTCTTGGGGCACAAGGAGATTTGCCGGATGTAACCTTTGTTAATATTCAGAATGGTTGGGATCTTGCAGAGTCAGGATATTTGACTGATTTATCGGAGTTGTTTGCTTCTGACTCCTCTTTGTCAGCAGATATTCCACAATCAATTATTGATGTTGCTTCGACAGAAGATGGAAAACTCTACTGGATTCCTTCTGCGACAGGTGCTTTTGGGTTATGGTACAATAAAGAGTATTTTGAACAGGCCGGACTTGATCCAAATTCACCACCTGAAACCGTTGAAGAAATGATATCAATGGCAAAAACAATCACGGAGAAGACTGGTATCCCAGGACTTGGATGGGGGATTACTGCAACAGAAGATTTTGCAAATATTACAGAAAGTTTTTATTCAAGTTATACTGGCGTAGATATTTGGAGTGATGGAGATAAAAAGTTTACTTTTGAAGATAATGAAGAGAATCGAGCGTTGTTTGTAGAAGTATTAAATGAATTTGCAGCAATTACAAATGATTATGGTATTACACAGGCAAATTCGATTGAGCAGAATCCGTTTGGAATTAGAACATTGTTCAGAGATGGTGAAGTTGCGATGTATCTGGATGGTGTTTGGGCAGTTAAGGAGTTAAAAGAGGAACTTGACAAAGGGAAAGAAAGCAAGTTTAATACTGCATTGTTCCCGGCTGGACCAGCAGGATCTCACCCGATTCTTGGATGTGATGGATGGTCGATTCCAGAAGCATGTGAAGATAAAGAAGATGCTTGGAAAATGGTGCAGCATTTAATGTCAAACGAAAATCAGACAAGACATGCTACAGAGTGGGGACTATTACCAATTCTAGAATCAGAAAAGGAAATGGATGAATTTTCAGGAGAATATTGGAATGCGTTGGTAGAGCAATTAGATACTGTTTCAGCACGTCCAAAGGATAAGAATGTTGCGATGATAGAACAGGCAATTGCAGATGGTGCTCAGGCAGCAGCAACGAGAAAAATGACAGCAGATAAAGCTATTGATTTTATGATTGAGACAGTACATTCAAACTATGTAGAATGATAAAAATGAGGCTGTGTCATAAACTGGTTTTTATCAGCTTATGCCCAGCTCTATTTTTATCTCATAGAATATTGAAAGGTGGTAGTTTTAGTTTATGAAACTGAAAAGAAAAAGAAAAGCTCTGCCTTATATATTTTTAATACCTGCAATTTTTATTATTTTTGCGATTTTTGCAATTCCCCTTGTAAATTTACTTTGGTATTCTTTTGCAAAAGTAGATTTGATTGGCCAATTTCAGCGGTGGGCGGGTCTGGATAATTATAAGTATTTATTCACATCAGCATTTGCTGCGACATTGGGAAGAACAATGATCTGGGTTGTTTGTGGTATTGCGGGTATATTTGTGGTTGGAACGACACTTGCACTTGCGTTGAATAAACCAATTCCGGGCAGAGGGATATTTAGAACAATTGTAATTATTCCATGGGTTATTCCGCATGTATTTGCAGGAACAATGTGGAGTTGGGTGTTAAATTCTACAAATGGGATTGTGAATACAGTACTTTTGGATTTGGGGTTGGTTAGTACGCCAGTCAGCTTTTTGGGAGCTGATTTAGCCCTGGCGACGGTAATATTCATTCGAATATGGAAAGGTGTTCCGTTTCTTGTAATGAGTTTATTATCCGCGTTGCAGACAATACCATCAGAAGTTGAAGAAGCAGCAAAACTTGACGGTGCTTTGGGATGGAAATATTTCGTATATATAACACTCCCACTGTTAAAACCTGTAATGGTTATGAGTGGAACGATTCTAATGGCTTGGTCGTTTACAATCTTTGATTTGGTGTATGTAATTACTGCAGGTGGTCCGTTGAATGTAACAGAACTACTTAGTATTACAATTTACAAGAAGGCATTTATTAATGGTGATATGGGTGGTGCAGCGGCAATAGCAATATTTACAATGTTATTTGTATCTATTATTGCATTTTTCCTTATGAAACATAATGCAAAGGAGGACAAGTAATGAAGAAAAACAGACGGAATGAAAAAATTAGGAATTATATTGTACGGTATTTTTTCATTATTGTATGGGTTATTATTGCTTTGCTTCCAATATACTCTGCATTGATGACATCATTAACGCCATTTGCAAAGCTGGGAGAACGCATGTTGTATCCGAAGTATTTTCATTGGGAAAACTACATAGAAGTTGCAACACAAACTCCGTTGTGGGAATACTTAAAAGCTTCAATTATTTATGCATTAGGAACGAGCTTTTTTACAATTATTATTTCGATTTTGGCAGCGTATGCACTTTCCAGATTTCAATTTCGGTTTAAAGTGGCATTTATGATGGTTATTGTTGCGATTCAAGTTATTCCACAAATTGTAATTGTGACTCCATTATATGGTCTTTCAAATTCTATGGGATTATATGACACATATCTAATTGTAGTTTTAGCGATGGTTGCATCAGCGATTGCAAATCCAATTTTGTTACTAAAAGGATTTTTTGATAGCATCTCTGTTACATTGGAAGAAGCAGCGGCTGTGGATGGATGTACACGATTTCAAGCATTGGTGAAGATAATATTACCAGTTTCTTTACCTGCATTAACAACAGCATTTGCACTTTCATTTTTTTCCGGGTGGGATGCATATTTGTATCCAATGATACTTACTTCATCACCAGGAAAAGTATCTATGACTGTAGGTCTCTCGAGAATGAAGGATATTGTCACACCATGGAATTGGATTATGGCAGGAACAATAATTGCAATTATCCCGCCAATATTAATTTACTTGATTGCACAGAAATATTTGGTGGGCGGATTAACCGCAGGTAGTGACAAATAGAGAAAGGATGTGCTGTATGGGGGTTTTTGATTTTCCGTTGGAAAAATTAAAAAAGTACTATGGGGAAATCCTAGACCGGTGGATTTCGAGGAATACTGGAAATCTGCTTTAGATGAAATGCACGGAATAGATCCAAAGGTAGAATTTGTTCAATCAGATTTTCAGACAGGATATGTTGAATGTTGGGATATGAATTGCCCACCGTCTTCGCAGTTTGCAATCTACAACAAAATAAAATCGAAGAAACAACATATCATTTATTCGGATTTTCAACATGAAAATATTCCGGACTTTGAGGATAAGACATATCAATTTTTAAGCAAACTATAAAACAGGAGGTGCAAAATATGAGTGAAGTTTTAAAAATTGGGGTAAGCAGATTTGTTTATGGTGAAGGTGTTATAGACACATTGCCGGACGAAATCAAAAGGTATGGGGCAAAGGCATTTCTGATTGGTGGAAAAACAACGCTTCCTATGATTCGTGAGAAAATCGGAGCAAAAGCAGAATCAGAAGGTGTGGAAGCAGATTGGAATCTGATGGACGAACCTAACTCAGTAGATTTTGCAAAAAGGCTTTCTGCAAAAGCAACTGTTCAGAAAGCAGATGTGATAGTGGCAATTGGTGGAGGAAAATGTATGGATCTGAGTAAGGTCGTTTCAGATATGGCAAAACTTCCGTTGATTACTGTGCCAACATCTGTTGCAACTTGTGCAGGTTCTTCAGCGGTCAGTATTATGTATACGAAAGATACAGGAAGTTATGATTGCTCTATTCCGAAAGAGAAAGAAGTCGATTCTGTGATTGCAGATATTGATATTATCGGAGATTCACCAAAGAGATTGTTTGCGTCAGGAATTTTAGATTCGATTGCTAAATTGCCGGAGATAGTGAATGGAAGAGCAGATATGACATATCCCGGAGTATCTGTCTTCAAGAAAATGGCATATATGAATTCTACGTTTATTTATGACTTTTTGACAAAATATGGAGTTGAAGTATATGAAAATCCAAAGAAGGATCCGATCCTTCTAAGAGATTTGGTACTTGTGAATCTGATAATTACATCTATGGTAAGCGGATTTTCAAGCGGTTCTGATCAGCTTGCGATAGCACATGGTTTGTATGACGGAACAAGAAAATTTTTTCCAATTGAATCAAAAGAATCATTGCATGGGGAAATCGTAGCAGTTGGTGTTCTAATGCAGATGCGTTTTAACAAAGATCCAGAAGAAGAATATCAGAAAGTATATCATATGATGAAAGCGATGAATATGCCGACAAAGCTAAGTGAACTTGGAGTAGAGCCGACAGAGGAAAATATTGCGAAGTTAAAAGAATATAATATTATGAAAAACAATATGACCGCAGCAGAAGATTTGAAACAGTTGGATATTGCATTTGAGGAAATCATCTGATAAAAGCCGACAGCAGTGAGGCAGAAAGGAAGGCGCAGATGGACGAAAGAATATTAGACACTATTAGAGGTGGATTGATCGTATCGTGCCAGGCATTGGAAAATGAACCATTGCACAGTTCCTATATTATGCAGAGGATGGCGGTGGCTGCTATGTACGGAGGTGCTGTTGGCATTCGTGCAAATTCCGTTTCGGATATTTTGGAAATTCGAAAAGAGGTAAAGCTTCCAGTAATTGGAATTATAAAAAGGGTATATGATGATTCTGATGTGTATATCACGCCATCAATGAAAGAGGTAGACGAATTGATGACGGTTCGTCCGGAGATTATTGCATTGGATGCAACAAAGAGGATGAGACCAGGAAAGAGAAGCTTAGAAGATTTCTTTGCTGAAGTAAGAGCAAAATATCCAGAGCAGATTTTTATGGCAGATTGTTCCACTTTGGAAGAGGGACTAAATGCTGCGAAAATCGGGTTTGACATTTTAGGAACTACTTTATCTGGTTATACATCTTATTCAAAAGGAAGTGAACTTCCTAATATGGAGTTGATTCAACAGTTAGTGGAAAGTGGAGAAAAACCGGTAATTGCAGAAGGTGGTATCTGGACACCGGAGCAACTGAAACATATTTTGGGTACTGGTGTATTAGCAGCTGTGGTAGGAACGGCAATTACGAGGCCGATGGAAATTACAAAAAGATTCGTGAATGCGATAGAGTAAAATAGAAATATTTGACGAAAATTTTCGAAAATATTGGACTGTATCGTAAATAGGAGTTAAAATGAAATTAGTAGTACTAGATATTGGCGGAACTTCTATAAAATATGCGAAATATGAAGATGGAATACTAAAGAATTTTTCGGAACGTTCGACAGATGCAAAAAAAGGTGGGGCATATGTGGTACAGAATGCTGTCGAGATTATCCAATCATTAAAACCGTTTGACGGAATTGGAATCAGTACAGCGGGACAGGTGGATTCTGCCAGCGGCTGTATCCGTTATGCAAATGAAAATATACCAGGATATACCGGTATGAAAATAAGAGAAATTCTGGAAAATGAGTTTGGGGTTCCAACAGCAGTAGAAAATGATGTGAATGCTGCAGCTCTCGGAGAAGGATACTTCGGTGCGGCGAAAGGAATGTCGGAATATCTATGTCTGACATATGGAACCGGAGTTGGAGGCGCCGTTGTAATCGACGGAAAGATATTTAAAGGATTTGCAGGATCAGCAGGAGAGTTTGGGAGCATGATCATTCATGGAGAGGAAGTTCGTCAGGGCGTTCGGATCAGTGGATGCTATGAAGATTATGCATCAACAAGTGCTCTTGTTCGAAGAGTTTCAAAAGAGGCAGTACAAGTTGCAAACGGCAGAGAGGTGTTTGAACATATTGATATGCCGGAAGTGAAGAGGGTAGTAGATGATTGGATACAGGAGATAGCACATGGACTGGTAACGTTGATTCATGTTTTTAATCCAAGAAGCGTGATTATTGGTGGTGGTGTTATGGTACAGGAATATGTTGCTGAATCAGTACGAACTGTTGTAAGTGAGCGAATTATGCCGAGTTTCAGAGATGTAGAGATTTCGGTGGCGAGTCTTGGAAATAAGGCCGGGCTTTGGGGAGCAGTTTATATTGCAGAACAGAAACTGAAAATACCGGAAACTACAATTCTGTAAGCTCAGAAGGGAGGATTATGAATCAAGATAATTTTATAACACAGATACGTTTGGAGTATCAGTATTTGACAAAGGCAGAAAAAAAGGTAGCAGATTACATTTTAGAGAATGCACAGGAGGTACTTTTTATGTCCATTACAGATCTTGCGGCAGCCTGCAAGGTCGGAGAGACGACTGTGTTTCGATTTTGTAAAAGTATGAAGTTACAAGGTTATCAGGAATTCAGAATCCAGTTATCTTTAAGTATGCAGAACGAAGAAGAAAAAAGTGAACAAGAGACATTAAACGGAAATATTGGAATGGAAGATTCTTTTTCGATGATGGTTCAAAAATTATTAAATTCAAATATGAGTGTATTGATGGAAACGAATGCACTGCTTAACGAAGATACTATTGAGGCATTAGTCGATAAGATGATAAGTGCAAAACGGATTTTCTTTTTCGGTGTTGGTGCAAGTCAGGTGATGGCGATGTCTTTCACAAATAAGTTCTTGCGTATTTCCAACAAGGTGTACTGCTTTACAGATTCACATATGCAGACGATGGTGGCATCTACACTCGAGCCAGATGATGTTGCAATTGTGGTGTCCTATTCAGGATCCACAAAGGATTCTCTTCTTTTTGCAAAACTGGCGAAGAGCAAAGGAGCGTATGTAGCAGGAATTACCAAACATAAAAAGTCACCACTGACGAATTATGTTGATGTTGTTCTGCTTTGTGGTGCGAATGAAGGACCACTGCAAGGTGGCTCAACGACAGCAGTAATGAGTCAGATGTTTATTATGGATGTGCTATACATAGAATTTTATCGTAAGACATACGATGATAGTTACGAAAACAATCAAAAAACATCTCAGTCAATTATCGATAAGATGTATTAGATCGATTGGGAAAAGAGCAAAAGATACCTCAGGCATAGACAAACATATGGTGAGGTGTTTTTTGTATACCCAAAAAGCAGGTAAAAGTGTAGTGTAGGAGGAAAAACATGAAAATTCTTGTTTGTATTAAGCAGGTTCCGGGAACAACAATGGTTGAAGTGGATGAGGAAACCGGAGTTTTGAAACGGGATGGAGTAGAATCAAAAATGAATCCGTTTGATTTGTTTGCGATTGAACAAGCATTATCACTTCGGGAGATGTATGGAGGAAACGTTGATGTGATTTCTATGGGGCCCGGGCAGGCCGCAGCAGTGTTAAAAGAGGCAGTTTATATGGGGGCTGACAGAGGAATTCTAATCAGTGATCGCAGTTTTGCAGGGGCCGATGTTGTTGCAACGAGTTATACGTTAAGCCAAGGAGTTCAAAAGGCAGGTCAATATGATTTGATTATCTGCGGAAAACAGACAACAGATGGGGATACTGCACAAGTTGGACCAGAGATGGCAGAATGTCTGCATATGGTGCATGTGGCAAATGTAGAACAAGTAGTTGCAGTAGAGAAAAATGATATTATTGTTTTAGAAAATCAAGAGAATTACCAAAGAGAACTACGGTTGGCAATGCCGTGTCTTTTGACAATTGAGAAGGATGCGAATACTCCGAGACTTCCATCATATAAAAGAAAATTGGAAAAAAGAGAATTGGAAATAGAGACAATTACACTTGCTGATTTCGCAGATAAGGATAAAAAGCATTATGGTTTGGCGGGGTCTCCAACTCAGGTAGAACGCATTTTTCCACCGGAAAAAAATATGTCGAGTCAACGTTATGAAGGTGATGCGTCAGAATTAGGGAATGTATTGTTTGGATTACTTCATGAGAAAAAATTTGTGTAAGAATTTGTTGGGGCTACGCATTTATTGCGTTGAACATAACGAAATGTGATGGAGGAAATGAAATGGGATTTTTAAAAGTTCATCAAGAGTCAGTAACTCCTGAAATTGCAGAAAAAATGTGTGAGATTTGTCCGTTCCATGCGATTTCTTATAACGAAGGAAAATTGGAAATCGGTGCAGGATGTAAAATGTGTAAGTTATGTGTAAAGAACGGAGTCTCAGGAGTTGTAACTTATGAAGAAGAGGAAGTAGAAGAAATAGATAAAAGTCTTTGGAATGGGATTGCTGTATTTGCAGAATGGGAAGATGGGAAGATACATCCGGTTGTGTATGAACTGCTAGGAAAAGCAAGAGAACTAGCGAAGGTAAATGCGCATCCTATATATGCATTGTTAGTTGGGTGTGGGCTAGAAGATGCAACAGAAGAATTGAGACATTATGGAGTAGACTGTGTATATTGTTATGATGCAGAACTGTTGCAAGAATATCAAGTTGATTCTTATGCAAATGTGGTGGGGGATTTTGTGGAAAAAGTTCATCCTTCCGTGATGATGTTTGGTGCTACGGTGAAGGGACGTTCACTTGCTCCGAGAGCAGCGGCAAGATTTCATACAGGATTAACAGCTGATTGTACGGTGCTGGAAATGAAGGATAATACAGATCTTGTACAGATTCGACCAGCATTTGGCGGAAATATTATGGCGCAGATTATTACCCCGAATTCTCGGCCACAGTTTTGTACAGTGCGGTATAAAGTGTTTTCGGCACCCAAAAGAACAGATGAGGTGTCAGGACACATTGAAAAAATGGTATTGACTGAAGAAAAGATGCAGTCAAAGGTTCAGTTGGAGAAGAAAATCGAAAAGCCAAAGACGATTGATATTGCGGAAGCAGACGTAATTGTAGCTGTTGGAAGAGGTTTGCAAAGTCAGAATGATTTGACACTGGTTCAGGAATTTGCAGATAAATTGGGGGCGCAGATGGCGTGTACTCGTCCGTTAATTGAAGCGGGTTGGTTTGATCCCAAGAGACAGATTGGACTGAGTGGAAGAACTGTAAAGCCAAAATTGATTATCACAATTGGCATTTCTGGATCAGTACAGTTTGTTGCGGGAATGAAAGGTGCAGAGTGTATCGTTGCAATTAATCAGGATAAAAATGCAAGTATATTTGATGTAGCGCATTATTGTTTTGTGGGAGACTTATATGAGATTCTTCCGCAGCTTTTAGCACAGCTGAAAGGAGGTACAAAATGAGTCTGACAAATGAACAGCTATCCTTTTTAAAAAAAATAGTAGATTCTTCTCGTGTATGGATTGGAGAAGAAATAGGTGAAGACTATAGTCATGATGAATTGGGGGGAGTATCAGGATATCCGGATATTCTGATTAAGGTATTGTCTACAGAGGAAATTGCCGCGATTATGAAATATGCATATGAACAGGAGATTCCGGTTGTGGTGAGAGGATCAGGAACAGGTCTGGTTGGTGCAGCAGTTGCTATTAAAGGTGGAATTATGTTGGAAACAACGATGATGAATCATATTCTGGAATTGGATGAAGAGAATCTGACTGTTACAGTTGAACCAGGTGTTCTTTTAATGGAATTGGCCAAATATGCAGAAGATCATCAGTTTTTGTATCCACCAGATCCAGGAGAAAAATCCGCAACTATTGGTGGGAATGTAAGTACGAATGCAGGAGGTATGCGAGCAGTAAAGTATGGTGTTACAAGGGATTATGTCCGTGGAATGACAGTGGTACTACCAAATGGAACAATTGAACATCTGGGAGGAAAAATCGTAAAGAACAGTTCGGGGTATAGTCTGAAAGATCTGTTAATAGGATCTGAAGGAACACTTGCTATTATTACAGAGTTGATTTTGAAGTTAGTTCCGTTGCCGGAGAAAAGTGTTAGCCTGTTAATTCCATACGCAAAAATGGAAGATGCAATTGGGGCGGTACCGGAAATTATTCGATTGAAATCCAGTCCAACAGCGATTGAATTTATGGAACGAGAGGTAATCTGTTTCGCAGAGGAATTTCTTGGAAAGAAATTCCCAGATACAAAAAATCCGGCATATTTATTGTTGACATTTGATGGAAATTCAGAAGCCCAAGTAGAAAGAGAGTATGATAAAGTTGCTGGATATTGTCTGGAACACGGAGCTTTAGATGTTTTTTTGGTGGATACTCCAGAACGAAAAGATGCAGTTTGGTCCGCAAGAGGGGCATTTTTGGAAGCAATTAAAGCATCAACGACAGAAATGGATGAATGTGATGTTGTTGTTCCGAGAAATCGAATTGCTGAGTTTATCAGGTATACACATGAACTTGCAATGAAGTATGATATTCGAATTCCAAGTTTTGGACATGCAGGTGATGGAAATCTGCATATATACATATGCAGGGATAAATTAGATGAACAAGTCTGGAAAGAAAAACTGGAAAAGGTTTTTGAAGAGATGTATGAAAAGGCTGCGGAAGTTGGTGGTGCTGTTTCAGGTGAACATGGAATTGGATTTGCAAAAAAAGAATATTTGAGAGAGCAGATTGGAGAAGAACAGATAAGGATTATGCGTGGAATAAAACAAGTATTTGATCCGAAAGGTCTGTTGAATCCGGGAAAAGTGATTAGTGGAGAATAGATTACGCCGCATCTTCGCCGTTTCCCCAAGGTGTTCTTGTTGTGTGGATTCCTACTGTCTTGGATAACGTAGTGTGTCTAAGACATAGAAATCCCCACAATTGCTAATACATTAAAAAGACACAATTGGAAAAGAAATTCGGGTGACGTAGTTCGTTTCGTCATCCACGGCCAGTTCATCAAATATGGCTTCTTTATAGCAGAATTCTCCTGGTGTGAGACCATTGCTTTCAAGAAAGGCGAACAATGCATGGTACGCCAGAGAAGCGTCATAATAATCCCCTTTTAAATAGCAGACAGCATAAGTGCCCGCCGGTTTGATCATACAGGAATGATGTTCCGATGGGAATGCGATTTTTGTGAAGAAATAGAGATAAGTATCCGGGAGATTATGGCGGGCTGCATTGACTGAGATAATGGCACCGTAAGGATGCCCCGTGGTCAAGTCCTCGTGGCAGCAGTAGCTGATATGCTGGCACAGTGCCGGAAAGAGTTCCGTGTTGTCGCTGGAATTCAGAGCCGGGCTTGTGATCAGATATTCTTCCGGACAGCTCTCCAGTGTCACAGATGAGACAGTTCCGTCAAATTCAAGGCGTTCGCCAATCTCAAGTAATTCCAGTTTTGTCTGGATGACCTGTTCGATTCGTTTCAGATGCTTCAGTTCCAGTCGTACTTTCTCCTGCTGTTCCAACAATAATTGTTTCAGATTTTCAGGATCTTTGGAATCAATGTATTGTTTGATCTCTTTCAGAGGCATTCCAATGTCTTTCAGACATGTGATTGTAAAAAATACATCACAATGGCTTTTTGTGTAATATCGGTATCCCTTGTCGTCAGTCAGAACTGGTGAGAACAGACCGATTTTATCGTAATGGAACAAAGTTCGTTTATTTGTATTGCATAATTTTGCAAAATTCCCGGTTTTTATACATGGTTTGTTTGATTTCCGCATATTTATTCGCTTATCCTATTGACTATACCGTAACGGTATACTTTATTATAGTTGCCGATTTATGGTAAATCAATACAGAAAAAAACAAAAGAGAGTATGACGGTTCCGTTTGCAGGGAATCGCGAAGAGAGGAGGTAATATTATGCCAGGATTAAGTGACAGAGTTCAAACATTTACAGATTCCGCCATCCGCAGAATGACAAGAATCAGCGACGAATATGGAGCAATCAATTTATCGCAGGGATTTCCGGATTTTGATCCGCCGAAGGAGATTATGGATGCACTTGCGAAAGCTGCATATGCAGGACCACATCAATATTCCGTGACATTTGGTGCGGAGAATTTCAGAGAGGCACTTGCAAGAAAGCAGGGGGGAGCAATCGGAAGAGAGATTGACCCGGAGAAAGAAATCGTAGTGACTTGTGGTGGAACAGAGGCGATGATGTGTGCGATGATGACAATCTGTAATCCGGGGGACAAGGTGATGGTATTCTCTCCGTTTTATGAGAACTACGGAGCGGATGCGATTCTTTCCGGAGCAGAGCCAATCTACATTCCACTCGTACCGCCGGAGTATGGATTTGATATCCGTTTGGTGGAAGAAGGCTTTCGTCAGGGGGCGAAGGCAATCATTGTCTGTAACCCGTCCAATCCGTGCGGAAAGGTGTTTACAGAAGAAGAATTAACTGCAATCGGAGAGCTTGCGGTGAAATACGATGGATTTGTTGTGACGGATGAAGTATATGAGCATATGGTGTATGCACCGAATCATCACACTTGCATGGCATCCCTGCCGGGAATGTATGAGCATACGATTACATGTAATTCTCTTTCCAAAACATATTCCATCACCGGCTGGAGACTTGGTTATCTGATCGGACCGGAAGAAGTGATTGAGGCAGCGAAGAAGGTACATGATTTCCTGACTGTCGGAGCGGCAGCACCATTGCAGGAAGCAGCTGTGACAGGATTGAATTTCCCTCAGTCATACTATGATGATCTGCTGGAGCTTTACACGGAAAAGCGTGCGTATTTCCTTGATGGGCTGGATCGGATCGGTCTGAAGCACAATGTTCCGCAGGGAACGTATTTTGTAATGATCGACATTCAGGAATATCTCAATCTGCCACAGTTTGCAGGATATACAGATCTGGAATTCTGTGAATGGATGATCCGGAATATCGGAGTGGCAGCAGTGCCGGGATCCAGTTTCTTCAAAGAAGAAGTAAACAACTTGATCCGACTGCATTTTGCGAGAGAAAAATCGACGATGGATGAGGCAATGAACCGTTTGGCGAAGTTACAGGAGCTGGTGAAATAATGAATACAGAAAGTATTTATTTTTACAATTACTCGATTGGAGAGCATGCATATGACAATGTAACGGATGTGTGTGCAAGATACGGAAAGCGGATCCTTCTGTTTGGCGGCGTGAAAGCGTTGTGTGCAGGACAGGCGCGATTGGAGGCTGCAATAGAAGGAAGCGAATACGCGATCGTGGATATATTATGACAAACTTTTCGCTGGTATCGATTCCGTTTTGTCTGATGGTAGCAGATACGGTTGGGATTGCGAATTTGTTTCCGGCATTTTATCGGTGCATCTGTCTGGTCGGAATAATCCTGGCGGTAATCATTGCAACTTATACACCATTTTTTAAGTGGGTGTCCTACCCGATGGGATTGTACCTGCAGTTGTTCGGAGTGGAAGAGGCGTTTTGCGGTTGCACCGGAGACATTGGTCGGATTTACCGATATGTTTATTCCGGCACTGCTGATCACCGGTATTACATCCGTGAAAACTGTTCCTGATATTTATGGAACGAATGCTGATCGCGATTCCGTTGATCGTACTCTTTGCGAACCTGGTGCTGTAAAAAGCGGAAAACAGAGGAAATGTGGAAACTATCTTGACAAAGCTCCTCAAATCGGTTAGGCTTGTAAACAGATGAAAAATCAAAAGGCTTTGAAAAGAAAAAGTAGCAATCTTTACACCCATACAGAAAGCAGCCGGCAGATGAGAGGCGCATGAAGGAATGGATTGTGAATACCTCTTGGAGCTGCACACCGAACGGGTCCTGATCGGATGCAAGTAGGCTGTGACGGACCGGCAGACGTTAACATGCCACGGCAATCAATGTTTTTTAGAAACGGCAGTTGCTGATGAGGCGGCAGATGTGAGTCTGCTGTGAATCAAGGTGGTACCACGGGAATGATATCTCGTCCTTACGAAATTGTAGGGGCGGGATTTTTTTATTGCAAAGATTTGACAAAAAGAGACAACTTGTCCCTTCGTACAGTATATTTCAAAAAGAAAAACAAGAAGAAAAGGAGAACACAAACATGACACTTTACGAAGAATTACAAGCACGTGGCCTGATCGCACAGGTTACAGACGAAGAACTGATTGCAGATTTGATCAACAACGGAAAGGCAACATTTTACATCGGATTTGACCCGACGGCAGACAGCCTTCATGTCGGACATTTCATGGCATTATGTCTGATGAAACGTCTGCAGATGGCAGGAAACAAACCAATCGCATTGATTGGTGGCGGTACAGCTATGATCGGTGATCCATCAGGAAGATCTGATATGCGTCAGATGATGACACCGGAGCAGATTCAGCATAACTGTGACTGTTTCAAAGAGCAGATGAGTAAATTCATTGATTTCTCAGAAGGTAAGGCATTGATGGTAAATAATGCTGACTGGCTGATGGATTTGAATTACATCGAAGTACTCCGCGAAGTGGGTGCACATTTCAGCGTAAACCGTATGCTTTCACACGAGTGTTACAAACAGCGTATGGAAAGAGGACTTACATTCCTTGAATTTAACTACATGATCATGCAGAGCTACGATTTTTATGAGTTATTCCAGAATTACGGATGTAACCTACAGTTCGGTGGAGATGACCAGTGGGCAAACATGCTCGGTGGTACAGAGCTGATTCGTCGTAAACTTGGTAAAGATGCAAGTGCTATGACAATCACACTGCTTCTGAACTCAGAAGGTAAAAAGATGGGAAAAACACAGTCAGGTGCTGTTTGGCTTGATCCAAACAAAACATCTCCATTCGATTTCTACCAGTATTGGAGAAATGTAGCGGATGCTGATGTACTTAAATGTATCCGTATGTTGACATTCCTTCCATTAGAGCAGATTGATGAAATGGATTCATGGGAAGGAAGCCAGTTGAACAAAGCAAAAGAAATCCTTGCATTTGAATTAACAAAACTTGTTCATGGTGAAGAAGAAGCAGTTCGTGCACAGGAAAGCGCCCGTGCATTATTCAGCCAGGGAAATGCAGCTGATATGCCAACAGCAGAATTAACAGAAGAAGATTTGACAGAAGGAACAATTGATATTCTTACATTGCTTGCTAAGAGTGGACTTGTATCTTCAAAATCAGAAGCAAGACGTGCTGTACAGCAGGGCGGAGTTGCAGTAGATGGTGAGAAAGTGACAGATATCTATGCGACAATCGAAAAAGATAAATTTGCAGGAGAAGGAATTGTCCTGAAAAAAGGAAAGAAAAACTTCCGTAAAGTAGTTGTGAAATAGAACTAGTGCCAAACGGGGGTAGTGCCAACGGGGACGGAGTTTTCAGACCAATGGGGACGGAGTTTTCTTGCTTTTTGTTAACAAAAAGCAAGAAAACTCCGTCCCCATTGGTCTGAAAATTCCGTCCCCGTTGGTTTTTATGTCACGAATCTGATATTTTGAAGAATAATCTTGTATATCATTAGAAAAGAAAAAGATATAGTAAACAAAAAATAAGTTTATGAGAGGAAGAGCGTGACATGAAATATGGATATTTTGATGAAGAAAAGAAGGAGTATGTGATTACAAGACCAGATACACCGGCACCTTGGGTAAACTATCTCGGTTCTCCGGAGTATGGAGCAATTGTATCAAATAATGCAGGGGGATATAGTTTTGCAAAATCAGGTGCAAATGGACGAATCCTCAGATACATTTTTAATCAGTTTGATGAACCGGGAAGATACATTTATCTAAGAGATAATGAGACAGAAGATTATTGGTCAGCATCTTGGCAGCCAGTAGGAAAAGAATTGACAGAATATAAAAGTGAATGTCATCACGGAACTGCCTATACAAAAATGATGGCAGATTATGCGGGTATTCATTCAGAAGTGCGATATTATGTACCTTTGAACCAGTCGTATGAAGTGTGGAATTTAAGCGTTACAAATAAATCAGATAAGGAACGAGAAATTAGTATATTTGGATATGCTGAATTCACAAACAACAGTAATTATGAACAAGATCAGGTGAATTTGCAGTATTCTCAGTTTATTACAAGAACTGTCTTTAGAGATAATCGAGTACGCCAGATGATCCACGCAAATCTGGATAAAATTGAAGATGGAAAAGATGTAGATGACAAGATTGTATTCAACAGATTCTTTGGGCTGGCAGGAGCAAAGGTAGATTCCTGGTGCGGAGATAAAGAAGGGTTCCTTGGCAGATATCATGGATATGGAAATCCGCAGAGTGTCATAGAAGGAAAATTAAACGGGGAAGGCAATTATAACGGAAATGCATGTGGAGCGTTGTCTACTACGCTGCACCTCGCACCCGGAGAAACAAAAGAAATGGCATTTCTTGTTGGCATGAAGGAAGATGATGAGGCAGGTATAATTGTAGAACATTATAAAAAGTGTGCAGCAGTGTGTCAGAAAGAATTGGAAGAACTGATTGCATACTGGCATGGCCAATTGTCACATTTCCAGATTAAGACGCCAAATGAAGCATTTAATACAATGATCAATACATGGAATGCATATAACTGTTTTATGACATTTATCTGGTCTCGTGCGGCATCCTTTACTTATTGTGGATTGCGTAACGGATACGGTTATCGTGATACAGTTCAAGACATTCAGGGAGTGATTCATCTGGCACCAGAGATGGCGGCAGAAAAGATCCGTTTCATGCTTTCAGCACAAGTAGACAACGGAGGCGGACTACCACTTGTAAAATTTACTCACAATCCTGGACATGAAGATACTCCGGATGATGCATCTTATGTACAGGAGACAGGACATCCGGCTTATCGTGCGGATGATGCATTATGGCTATTTCCAACCGTATATAAATATATTTCTGAGACAGGAAATGTAGATTTTATTGATGAAGTGATTCCGTTTGCAAATAAAGATGAGGGAACGGTATATGAACATCTTAAACGTGCCATTGCATTTTCCATGAATCATCTTGGAAAACACGGAATGCCTGCAGGTTTGTACGCTGATTGGAATGATTGCCTGAGACTTGGAAAAGATGGTGAATCTACTTTTGTTGCATTGCAGTTTTATTATGCAATGACAATTTTAAAAGAATTTGCAGCTTACAAAAAAGATGATGCATATATGAAATATTTGAATGAAAGCCAGGAAAAACTGGGAAATTTGATACAGGAATTGTGCTGGAATGAAGATCGTTTTATCCGTGGATTTACAGAAGATGGTGAAGTAATTGGAAAACGTACAGATCCGGAGGCAAATATGTGGCTCAATCCTCAGAGCTGGGCTGTGATCAGTGGACTTGCAAGTGAAGAACAGGCAGATCTTGCTTTACAGAATGTATATAATCGTCTGAATACAGAATATGGTGCAATTTTAATGGATCCTCCATACCATGCACATGCATTTGATGGGGCTCTGGCAGTTATTTATAATGCCGGAACAAAAGAAAATGCGGGAATCTTTTCTCAATCACAGGGTTGGATTATTCTTGCGGAGGCACTCAGAGGTCATGGAGAGAGAGCATTTCAGTATTTTATAGAAAATGCTCCGGCCGCTCAGAATGACAGAGCTGAGATTCGAAAATTGGAGCCGTATTGTTATGGACAGTTCACAGAAGGAAAAGCAAGCCCGAATTTTGGACGTTCGCATGTCCATTGGCTGACGGGAACAGCATCTACGGTAATGGTTGGATGTGTAGAAGGTATTTTAGGTATGCGTCCGGATTTCTATGGACTTCATATTAATCCATCCGTACCAAAAGAATGGGATAAATTTGAGATAGAAAAAGATTTCCGTGGCTGTCATTTACATATTGTTGTAAAAAATCCGGGACATATAGAGTCTGGATGTAAACAATTAATTGTAAATGGAGAAACAATGACAGAAAATTATATTCCACAGGATAAATTAACACAGCAGACGGAAATTGAAATGTTTATGTCATAAGAAGTGAAAGAGGAATTGAGATGAAACAAATAGAATTTCAAGATAGAGAAGGAACGTTTATCATTCATAATCCGGAAAATTATAGTGCATTGTATTTACCGTTGGCAGGAGAGCGAGGTCTGAAATCCAGTATTACACCAACTCTGGGAGGAGATAGTAAAACAGATCAGAATCATTTTCTGTTAGAGCCGGTAAGCATTGAAAATCTGCACAATAACCGAAGCACCAGAAATTTCTGGTGCCGGGTGAAAGGAAAAGGATACTGGTCTGCGAACGGAGTGTCGGCAGAGCAAGAGTGTCAGAGATATACGGCAGAGCAGGATGAAAGCGTACTGGAAGCTGGATTTATGTGGCAGAAATTACAGAGAACTTCAAAAAAATATGGCATACATTCTGAAATCACATCCTTTGTGACTTTGGATGGTGTTGCGGAAGTGCATCTTGTAGAATTTACAAATGTTGCAGACGAAGAACTGGAAATTACGCCGATAGCTGCAATTCCGATATATGGAAGAAGTGCAGACAATATTCGTGATCATAGACATGTTACATCACTGCTACATAGAATCGAAACGAAAAAATATGGAGTAGAAGTGACACCGGTATTATCATTTGATGAACGTGGACATCAGAAAAACCATACAACATATTTTGTATATGGTTCAACGGAAGATGGAACGATGCCGAAGGAATTTTATCCGACAGTAGAGATGTTTATCGGCAGAGGCGGCTCATTCTTAATTCCAGAGGCCGTTCGGACAGAGAAAACAGGAGTTGCAGCGGGAACAAAAATAGAAGGAAAAGAAGCAGTCGGTGGCTTGGCATTTGAAACAGTAACATTACAGCCAAAGGATACGGTTGCTTATATTGTGCTTGCAGGCGTCACAGAAGAAAAAGAAAAGGTGGAAGTAATTGCCTCAGCATATCGTACTAAGAAACAAGTTTTATCAGAACTTGAAAAAATCAAACAGCATTGGAAAGAAAAAGTAAATGTAGAATTTGAAACAGGAAATGCTGATGTGGACAATTATCTGAAATGGATTTGCTTTCAGCCGATTCTTAGAAGAATTTATGGATGTTCATTTCTTCCATATCATGATTACGGAAAAGGTGGTCGTGGATGGAGAGATTTGTGGCAGGATTGTCTGGCACTTTTGATCATGAATCCATCTGGAGTTCGTCAGATGATTATAGATAATTATGGTGGAGTCAGAATAGACGGAACGAATGCTACGATTATCGGAAATGCACAAGGTGAATTTATAGCAGATAGAAATAATATTACGCGTGTCTGGATGGACCATGCGTTCTGGCCATTTGTGACAACAAAATTATATATGGATCAGACAGGAGATATGGGAATCTTATTTGAAAAGATTCCGTATTTTAAGGATCTGCAGTCGAAGAGAGGAACCGCACACGATACACAGTGGAATTCTCGATATGGGAAATGTCAGAAAACAGAGCAGGGCGAAGTGTATTATGGAACCGTACTGGAACATATTTTGCTACAGAATTTGTGCGCATTTTATGATGTCGGTGAGCATAATCAGATGAGATTGCATGGGGCAGACTGGAATGATGCACTAGATATGGCCTGGGAACATGGAGAAAGTGTTGCGTTCACATGTGCATATGCCGGTAATCTGCAGGATATCGCACAGAGCCTTAAAGATTTAGAAAAACAGACGGGAATCAATAAGATAGAAATTGCACATGAATTAGAACTTCTGTTGGCTTCTGATAAAGAACTATATGAGGATGCAAAGAAAAAGAGAGAATTATTGCAAACTTATACAGAACAATGTGTACACAACATAAGTGGGGAAACGATTGTAATTCGTTTGGATCAGTTACGTAAAAATCTGGAAGAAAAAGCCGCGTGGCTGAAGGAACATATCCGAAAAAATGAATGGATTCAAAATGGAGAAAACGGATGGTTCAATGGCTACTATGATAATCATAAACAAAAAGTAGAAGGCTGTGTAGACGGGAATGTTCGAATGATGCTGACAGGTCAAGTATTTGCAGTTATGAGTGATACGGCACAGAAAGAACAGATTGAGGCAATCTGCAGAAGTGCAGACCAATATTTGTTTGATAAAAGCGCCGGTGGATATCGCTTGAATACAAATTTCAAAGAAGAAAAATTTGATTTTGGAAGAATGTTTGGGTTCGCATATGGGGAAAAGGAAAATGGAGCTGTATTTTCACATATGGCAGTGATGTATGCGAATGCATTATACCAGAGAGGATATGCAAAGGAAGGACATAAAGTTTTACAGGCGTTATTAGAGGCCGCAATGAATTTCGACAAGAGTGAAATGTATCCGGGAATTCCGGAGTATTTTGACAATGAAGGAAGAGGACTTTATGCATATCTGACTGGAGCTGCAAGCTGGTATATGCTTACGATGATCACAGAAGTATTTGGTGTGAAAGGTAAGTGTGGAAATCTGATAGTTTCTCCTGCATTGATGCCGGAACAATATGACAAAGATGGAAGAGCAGCATTACGATTAGAATTTGCCGGAAGAAAATTTGAGATTCAGATTTGCAATAAAGAAAAGAAAAACGTACAGGAAGCTTCAATAAAAACAGCAACTTGTGATGGAGTGCCTATGGAATTTGATGAAAATGGATACGCATTTCTTCCAAAACAGAATATTGAAAAATTATCACTGGAGGAAAGACATCAGATTTGTCTGAAGTTGTCTTAAAAATATGCAACCAGAGTCATGTAGTAAAAGACTGTATGACTCTGGTTTTTCATATATCAGGAAAACGTCCTTTTATAATAAAGTATGAAACTACCACATAGATTTGTAATATTTGTCACGATACTTTTTGGGAGTCATTCCGATAAATCCTTCAAAAATTTGAATGAAGTGACTTTGAGAAGAGAATGACAGGTAATTTGCGATGTCAATGATTGATTGTTCCGAATACTTTAAAAGATGTGTTGCCTTTTCAATCTTTTGCTGGCGAATATAGTCGCTTATGGATACACCGAGATTCTGCTTGAAAACACGTGAAAGATAATTAGTTGATAATCCAGTGTAATCAGCAAGATCCTGAATGGTAATGCGTTCTTTTATATGTGCGTATATATAATCTACACATTGCATGACCGGTTTGGACAGGATGGAACTTTTCTTTTGCAGAATCATTTTTCCTGTAAAATCTTTTGCCATAACATGGTGAAGGTCAGCTACTTGTCTGACTGTGGTGCAGGAGTCCATCTTTAGTATGTAGAAATCACTGAGACGATAAGCCTGTTCAGGTTCAAGTCCTCCATCAATGCAGTAACGTGTGAGCAGGGCGGCGGTAACTACAAAATGATATTTGATATTGGTAACCGAATCCCGTGATAAAACACCAGTTCCTTCCAGATTGATGAACGCATCTTCTGAACAATTTTGTAATACGGTTTCCATATCACCGGATTTTACTGCATTATAAAATGAGTATTCAATAGAAGGTGAACGATGAAGTGCTTCTAATTCGTTGGTTTCTAATTCTGTATGAAAGAATTCTTGAGAAAGTGCCATGAAAATAACCTCCGATAAAAACTTATAATATTTTTTACATTATGACACGAATTTGATATTTTGTTAAGATTAATAATATATTTTGATGTGAGAAAATGATATATTTAATTCATCGAACAGAGAAGTAGATAAAAATGCTGGAGAAGATGAGGAGGTTTTATTATGAAAAAGAGAATTGTAGCAATTCTTATGGCTGCTGTAGTTGCAGGTGGTGCTTTGGCAGGATGTGGAAGCAAAGCAGAATCAGGTGATAGCGCAAATGCTGAGGAAGGAAAAGTAATCAATATTTATTCATGGAATGATGAATTTCGTCAGCGTCTGGAAGCGGTATATCCAGAAGTAGAATCAACATCAAAAGATGGCTCTGTTACAACATTAAAAGATGGAACAGAAATTCATTGGATTATCAATCCAAATCAGGATGGTGTATATCAGCAAAAGCTGGATGAAGCTTTGATGAAACAGGCAGATGCAAGCGCAGATGATAAAGTGGATATTTATTTGTCAGAGACAGACTATGTATTCAAATATACAGATAAAGATGCAGATGTTGCAATGCCACTTACAGATCTTGGAATTGATCCGGACAAAGATTTGGCCGATCAATATGATTTTACAAAAACAACAGCATCTGATGCAGACGGAGTACAGAGAGGATCTACATGGCAGTGCTGTCCTGGATTATTAGTATATCGCCGAGATATTGCGAAAGACGTATTCGGAACAGATGACCCGGAAACAGTTGGTGAAAAAGTAAAAGACTGGGATACAATGAAACAGACAGCTCAGGAGTTGAAAGACAAAGGTTATTATACATTTGCATCTTATGCAGATACATTCCGTCTGTATGGAAACAGCATTGATAATTCATGGGTTGAACCTGGAGAAACAACAATTAATGTAGACAAAAAGATAACAGACTGGATAAGTGATTCGAAAGAATGGCTGGATGCAGGTTATTTAAATCCAACTGTAAAAGGACAGTGGAATGATGACTGGAATAAAGCAATGAGTTCTCAGTCAAAAGTGTTTGCATTCTTGTTCCCGGCATGGGGAATTGATTTCACATTGAAACCAAACTGGGATGGAGAAGAAGGTCAATGGGCAGTAACAAATCCGCCACAGGAATATAACTGGGGAGGTTCTTACATCCATGCAGCAACAGGAACAGACAATCCGGAACATGCTAAAGATATCCTTCTTGCAATGACAGCAGATAAAGATAATCTATTAAAGATTTCAAAAGAGTACTCTGATTTCACAAACACAAAATCAGGTATGGAGGAAGCTGCAAAAGATGATGCAACATTCGCATCTGATTTCCTTGGTGGACAGAATGCATTTAAATATTTTGCACCGGTTGCAGAAAATATTAAAATCGCTCCATTGTCATCTTATGATCAGGGATGTGTTGAGTTGATTCAGAATTCATTCAGTGATTATCTTCAGGGTAAAGTAGGTTATGATAAAGCAAAAACAAACTTTGAAACAGCAATCAAAGAACGCTATCCTGATATTACAGAGGTAAAATGGCCAGAATAAATGTTGGTATCTGCAGAGCATAGATTGCTCTGCAGATGTATTAGAAAGGAAGAACAATTATGAAAAGAAAGAAAAAAAGCATTGATTACGGAAAGTGGGGCTACATATTTATTCTTCCGTTTTTTGTGACATATTTAATCTTTTCTTTAATACCATTGATTGATACAGTACGATACAGTTTCTTCGAGTATTATCGTTCTGGAATCAAGGAGGTTGGACCTAATTTTGTAGGACTGGCAAACTATGCAAGTTTACTTGGCTCAGATATGTTCAAATATGGAAAAAATACATTGATCTTATGGGTTATTGGATTTATTCCCCAGATTGTTATCGCATTGGTTCTGGCAGCATGGTTTACAGATGTACGTTTGAAGATACGCGGACAGCAGTTTTTTAAAGTTGTTATCTATCTTCCAAACTTGATTATGGCGTCAGCATTTGCATTGCTGTTCTTTACAATGTTCTCAACAAATGGTCCGGTAAATTCAATTTTAATGTCTATTGGACTGATCAGTAGTCCAATTGATTTTCTGGGGTCTGTATGGGGAACACGATCTTTGATTGGACTGATGAACTTTCTGATGTGGTTTGGTAATACAACAATTATGTTAATGGCAGCAATTATGGGAATCAGTATCGATGTGTTTGAAGCATCTGATTTGGATGGTTGCAATAGTATTCAGAGATTTTTCTATATTACATTGCCATTGATCCGTCCGATTCTTGCGTATACATTGATCACATCGATTATTGGTGGACTTCAGATGTTTGATGTTCCGCAGATTTTAACAAATGGACAGGGAAATCCGGATAGAACATCTATGACCTTGATTATGTTTTTAAACAGTCATTTGAAGAGCAAGAACTATGGTATGGCAGGAGCATTATCTGTTTATTTATTCATCATCAGTGCAATTTTGTGTTTCTTTGTATATAAAATGACAATAGATGATGATCCAGATGGTTCAAAGAAAGCAGCTAAGAAGAAAGCAAAACGGGAGAGGAGGAACTCAAGATAATGAAATCAAAATCAGGAAATCGTTTTAGAAATATTTTGGCACATGTAGTGCTTATACTCTTATCCTTTATGTGCCTGTTCTTCTTTTATGTTTTAATTATTAATGCAACACGTTCACACGCTGATCTTCAGAAAGGATTTTCGGCATTGCCGGGAAAATATTTTCTGCAGAATTTAAAAAATGTTGCGAATGACGGAAGCTTTCCAATGTTTCGTGGAATTTTGAACAGTGTGGTTGTATCGGCATGTTCGGCAGCATTGTGTACATATTTTTCTTCGTTGACTGCTTATGGCTTATATGTATACGATTTTAAGTTAAAAAAGGCTGCATTTACATTTGTCATGGCAATCCTTGTTATGCCTACACAGGTTACTGCAATGGGATTCTTACGTTTGATTACAAACATGGGAATGTATGATTCATTACTTCCATTGATCATTCCTTCTATTGCTTCGCCGGCAGTATTCTATTTTATGTATAGTTATCTGCAATCTTCACTTCCAATATCTTTGGTTGAAGCGGCCAGAATCGATGGATCAGGAGAGTTTAAGACATTTAATAAAATTGTATTGCCTATCATGAAACCAGCGATAGCAGTTCAGGCGATTTTTACATTTGTAGGTTCATGGAATAACTATTTCGTACCAGCTTTGGTCATTCAGTCAAAAGACAAAATGACAGTTCCGATTTTGATCGCAACACTGCGTGGTGCAGATTATATGAACTTTGATATGGGAAAGATTTACATGATGATCACAGTAGCAATTGTACCAATTATTATTGTATATCTGTTACTTTCAAAGTATATTATTGCAGGTGTAACGCTTGGAGGAGTAAAAGAATAATAGTATTAGGAAGAAAGAGCAGGGCAGGAAATTTGAAAAAATGCCGGGCTCTTTCTTTTTTTGAATAAGAAAAAGAGGAGAAGCAGAATGGGAAATAAGTGGGAACATAGTGGAACAAAAAATGCGGAAATAACAGCAAGAGAAGAGAAACATCGTTGTTTTGCAAGAAGAGCAGCAGAAGAAGGTATTGTATTATTAAAAAATGATAGAATACTTCCAATAGCAGATAAAACGCCGATAGCACTTCTTGGAAGTGGTGCAGGAAAAACCGTGAAAGGTGGAATCGGCTCAGGGGACGTAAATGACAGGGAAAGCATTTCCATTTTTCAGGGGATAAAAGAAAGTGGAGCACCTATCACGAGTATAAATTGGTTGGAAGATTATGAAAATCGTTACCGAGACGCTAGAAATGTGTGGAAAGAAAAAATTTTAAAAGAAGCGAAACAGGTAGATAATCCATTTGATGCGTACGCTGCAAATCCATTTACATTTCCAATTGGACGAGCTGTTTGTGACAAAGATCTGGATGGTGCTCAGGTTGCAATTTATGTTGTGAGCCGGGTATCCGGAGAAGGAAAAGATAGACGGAAGGAAAAAGGGGACTACTATTTAAGTGACAGAGAGCAGGAGGATTTAAAATATATTGATCAAAAGAATATTCCAATAGTAATTCTGTTAAATGCAGGTGGTCCGGTAGAATTGACGGAAATACTTGAACAGACAAACAATATAAAAGCAGTTGTAAACATTTCGCAGCTTGGGCAGGAAGGTGGACGTGCGGTTGCTAATATCTTGTTTGGAAATGCTGTTCCAAGTGGAAAGCTAACTACAACATGGGCGAAGAGGTATGAAGATTATCCAGCTGCAGAATCATTTAGTTATTTAAATGGAAATCTGGAGACAGAAGAGTACAAAGAAGGAATATATGTTGGATACCGTTATTTTGACAGTGCGAAAATCAAACCACTATTTCCATTTGGATATGGCTTGTCTTATACAACATTAGAATATAAATATAATGGAATAAAAGTTGAAAATGAAACGGTAAAAGTTGAAGTAACAGTGGAAAACAAAGGGAAAATATTTTCAGGAAAAGAGGTAATTCAGATATATGCAACAATGCCACAGTCTGGAATGCAAAAAGAATATCATCGTCTGGTAGGATTTACAAAAACAAAAGAATTAAAACCGGGTGAAACACAAAAAGTTCTGGTCTCAATTGATCAAAAAGCAATTGCATGCTTTTCAGAAGAAACACATGCATGGATTGTGGAAGCAGGAAATTATGGTCTTTGGATTGGAAACAGTTCCATCAATTTAAAATTAGAAGTGGTGTTACATGTTTTAGAAAATACAGTGATTGAGCAGACAGAATGTCTGAACATGGAGCATGAAATAGATGAAGAATTAAAGAAAATGCAACAGATACAGGAAGTAACAGACGACTGGTATCAGATTGCAAAAGAACAGAAAATACCGGTTTATGAGTTTTGTCCACAATTCAAAGAACAGCCTGTTTATAAAGAAGAATTTGATATAAAGCAAACAACAGAAGAATTGATTCCGCTGTTGTATGGAAATATTTCGGAAACAACAAGCACTTTGGGAGCGGCAGGAATTAAAGTTCCTGGTTCGGCAGGAGAGACAACGGAAGCTCTATATGATAAATATGGAATTCCTGCACTTGTGATGGCAGATGGGCCGGCAGGAATCCGATTACAGCAGAGTTATGAAGTGGATAGAAAGACAGATACGGTATATGCAATCGGAGTTTTGGGGGCACTGGAAAATGGATTTCTTGTAAGTGAAAAGAAACACGAAAATGCGGATACATATTATCAGTTTTGTACTGCATTTCCGGTAGGAACTGCATTGGCACAATCATGGAATCCAGAGTTAATGGAGGAATTTGGTGGATATATTGCAGAGGAAATGCAGGAATTCCATGTCAATCTCTGGCTGGCACCGGGATTAAATATACATCGAAATCCATTGTGTGGAAGAAACTTTGAGTATTATTCGGAAGATCCACTCGTAGCAGGAACAATGGCAGCTGCTGTGACAAGAGGTGTGCAGGGCAAACATGGATGTGGCGTTACAATTAAACATTTTGCATGCAATAATCAGGAAGATAACCGAATGGGTGTGAATTCGAAGCTATCCGAGAGAACACTTCGTGAAATTTATTTGAGAGGATTTGAGATTGCAGTAAAAACAGGAAAACCAATTGCAGTCATGTCTTCTTACAATTTAATAAACGGAATCCATGCAGCAAATAGTCATGACCTTTGCACGAAAATTTTGCGTCAGGAATGGGGATTTGAAGGTATTGTGATGTCAGACTGGAACACGACAGTACCGGAAGACGGAAGTATTCCATGGAAATGCGCAGAAGCAGGAAATGATATCATTATGCCGGGAAGTACAGACGATGATAGTGATATAAGAAATGCTTATGAAAAAGGCAAATTGCCAGAAGAAGTGATACGCAGATCCGCAGGAAGAGTTTTAAGAATGATTGAAAAGTTGAGATAGGGAGGCCATTCGGGGACGGAGTTTTCTGGCTTTTTTTGCTAACAAAAAAGCCAGAAAACTCCGTCCCCAATGGCCTCCCGTCCCCGTTTGGCTCACTGTCAGTTACTTCATCTTCAAATATTGAATACTATAAGCCGGCATATTGAGTGATCCTGACAGGTTTCCGGTTTCACCTGTGATCAATTCAGTATAATCGCCATTCAACTCACCATTTCCAGCAGTGAAATCACAATCCCCGGCGTTGATCGCAACAAGAACCCGTTCGCTGTCGCTGCGGCGTTCAAAGACAAGCTGGTGATTTGTAAGAACGACATTGCGGTATCCACCATTACAAAGTGCATCACTTTCACGGCGGATTACAATGAGCTTTTCGATAAGCTCAGTCAATTCATTTGGTTTCGGAGCATCGAAACATGGACGAAGTGCATAATCATTATCCGGAGCTTTGACACCTTCTTCGCCCCATTCACTTCCATAGTAGATACATGGAATGCCAGGCATACCAAATAAAATACCATAAGTCAGTGGTAAATGATTCTTGTTTGTGAGAATGCTGGCAATACGAGTAACATCGTGGTTGTCAACAAAGTTCATAAGATGCTTTCCTCGATAAATACACCACTGCTCAGGGCCGTACTGACGGTTCAGTGAATGTGCAATCTCAAACATGTTCATGCTGTTAAAACTAGAGTAAATTCCTTTATAACATTCATAGTTTGTACAACTGTGAAGCATCTCATCATTTACAATAATATTGTAATCACCAAAGAGTACTTCTCCAATCAATGCGAATCCCGGTTTTAATTCTTCACAGAAATGGCGCAAACGACGCATGAAATTGTGATCCAGACTATAAGCAACATCGAGACGTAGTCCGTCAATATCGAATTCTTCAATCCAGAAACGAACACAGTCTAACAGATAATCTACGACTGCAGGATTCTGTAAGTTTAATTTTACCAGTTCAAAATGTCCTTCCCATCCTTCATACCAGAAGCCATCATTATAACAGCTGTTTCCGTCAAAGCTGATGTGGAACCAGTCTTTATAAGGAGAATCCCATTTTTTCTCCTGTACATCCTGAAATGCCCAGAAGCCGCGCCCGACATGGTTAAATACGCCATCCAGCATAATCTTTACATGATGCTCATGAAGTGTCTGACAAACTTCTTTAAAATCATCGTTTGTTCCGAGACGACAGTCTATTTTCTTAAAATCGCGAGTATCATAACCATGGTTATCAGATTCAAATATAGGATTTAAAATAATAGAACCGATACCTAATGTCTCAAGGTATTCGCTCCATTCACCAATCTTCTTGATCCTCGGAACAGTCACCCCATCATTATGCACCGGCGCACCGCAAAATCCAATCGGATATATTTGATAAAAAGTTTCATTATAAGCCCACATAAAAAACACCTCTTCCTGTTGTTAAAAATCTAGTAAAAATCCTTTTTATTATAACATAAATTGGTAAAAAGTGATAAAAAATATAGAGGAAATTTAAAAAATATGATTTTTCAGTGAAAGGCTTCGGCTTGACATTTTCTAAAGGAAAGGGCAAAATAAAATGCATGAAAAAGAGTTGTAAAATTGAAATAAGAAAGGCGAAAAAATTATGAATTTTGGAAATATTGGAACAATGATGAAATTACAGTCAGCATTAAAAACATTTAACGCAAATCACCCAAGAGTAATGCCGTTTTTTAAAGCTGTTGGAGCAGAAGGTGTTAAAGAAGGCATGGTTATTGAAATGACAGTGCGCACACCGGAAGGCAAAAGTATGACAAGTAATATTAAAGTGCAGCAGTCAGATTTGGAATTGATCGAGTCATTGAAAAATTTAAATATGAATGAATAAGGAAGAAAGACATGAAACGGAATGTTGAGTTGAGTGAGATTTCAGATGGAAGATTATATACAGCAAATGATATGGTAAAAGCAGACTGCTTTGACTGTCAGGGGTGTTCGGCGTGCTGCCATGGGATGGGAACTTCCATAGTATTAGATCCGATGGATATCTGGCGTCTGCAAAGAGGGATTGGATTGGATTTTGCGGCACTCATGGAGGAATATATTGAGCTCAATGTAGTGGATGGTATGATTCTGCCTAATTTAAAATTAGCAGGACAGACAGAGGCGTGTGCATTTTTAAATGCCGAAGGACGTTGCAGCGTACATGAATTTCGTCCTGGAATTTGCAGATTATTTCCGTTGGGACGTTATTACGAAGAGGAAGGATTCAAATATTTTTTTCAAATTTATGAATGTAAAAAAGAAAATCGCGGCAAAGTAAAGATAAAAAAATGGCTGGGAATTCCAAATCTGTCAGCATACGAGAAATACATAGCAGACTGGCACCGATTTTTGCTGGATTGTGAAGCAGGAATACAGACTTTGGATGAAGAGAATACAAGGATTTTAAATCTATATGTTTTGAAAATGTTTTACCAGACAGCATATGAGAGTGAAGAATTCTATGGAGAATTTTATGAAAGGCTTCAGCAAGTGAAAAATACACTTGGAATTTAAGTGAAAATGGAACAAGTGAAAATATATCAGTTGGATGTTACAAGATTCGAAGATCCGCAGTGCTTTCAGAAACATTATGCGATGCTTTCAAAGGGCAGGCAGAAGAAAATCGATGCATATCGGGTAGACAATGCGAAAAGATTATCTCTGGGGGCAGGAGTTTTGCTGGAACGGGGGCTGCGAGAATATAATATTTGTGAGCGTGATGTAAAAATTAAAACAGGCGAGAATGGAAAGCCCTATCTGGAAGAATATCCGGAGATTCATTTTAATTTATCACATTCCGGAAATATGGTTTTTGCAGTATTTTCAGACCGGGAAGTAGGGTGTGATATCGAAGAAATCGGAAAACCACAGGAAAAATTGGCGGAACGCTTTTTTTGTCCGGAAGAATATGAGTATTTGATGAAAATAGGGGATGAACATAGACGATGTGAAGAATTTTATCGTTTGTGGACATTAAAAGAAAGTTTTATGAAAGTGACAGGTCTTGGAATGAAGCTGCCATTGGATTCGTTTTGCTTTCAATTAGGAGAACATGTTGAGATAAGACAACATATAAATAAAGAAGAATATGATTTTCAAGAGTTGGAAATAACAGATAAAAAAGGAACAAAATATAAAGCAGCAATATGTTTATGCGTAAAGAAATGAAGTGTAAAAAATGAGACAACATAAGTGGAGAACAGGAAGAATATTAGGAATAGTAATGGCGGCAGCTATGCTGGGCAGTATCGCTACACCGATTTGTGCGGTGGCGGAAGAATCAGAAGCAGTTGAAATGCAGGATGATGGTATTTTAGAGTACGTCGCTTTGGGAGACAGTATTTCAAATGGATATAGTGCAGATCCAGAATCGGAGATTATTAGTTACCCGCAATTGATTGCACATGATTTGGAAGAAATGGCGGGAGAAGATGTTGAGCTGTCAAAAGATACAAAGAACGGATTAACAACAACGAAGCTGAATTCTGTTATTTTGAAAAGAAAACAAGTTCAGGAGTCTTTACAAAAAGCTGATTTTGTGACGGTGACGATTGGGGCAAATGATCTTATGAATCAGTTTAAAAAGGTATCAAAAGAAATTTTGAACAATAATACCAAGTTTTCAACGGCAAATCAGGCCTTAGCGGCGTTGCAAGACGGGATTAAGGCAAATCCGCTGCTGCTTGTGAAAGTAGTCAGCGCAATCAGCAATTGGGATTACACCTCGTTTGAAGACGATTGGAAGCTTACAATGGAAAATATTGATTCGATGCGACCGGCAAATAGCGAGATGATAGTTACAACAATTTACAATCCGGTAGAAAGCATGGAACTTCCCGGAACATTGAACAGTATTGTTGAAGGTCTGATTTCAAAGATGAATGATATCATTGTATCTTACGCTGATGATTATGATTATAAGGTAGTGGAGCTGTTAGATTCTGGTATAGGAGAAAAAGTGCAGTCAGATGGACTTCATCCAAATCAGGAAGGGCAACAGCTGATATGTGATTTGATGGAAGAAACTGCAACATCAGAGCCATTTGAGGAAATCAGAGAATACCGGGAAGAACAGGAACGGGAGAAACAGGAAGCTCTGGAAGCGGCAAAACGTCAGAAGGAGCAGGAAGAAGCAGAAAAGAAAGCTCTGGAAGAAAAAAAAGAGAGAAGAAAGACAGTGGTAAGCTGTGTATCACTCGCAGTTGCAGTTGGTCTTATGGCATTATTGCGTAAGAAAACAGAAAATGAAGAAAGAAATAAACAGAGTGGTAAAAAGTGATACGTGATAAAGAGAAAAGGCGGGTATTGAAGTGAGAAAAAAAGAATTGGCGGCAGAGGTAATCGCACGTTTAAAAAAAGAATATCCAGATGCAGGGTGTACATTGGATTATGATGATGCATGGAAACTACTTGTCAGTGTGCGCCTGGCTGCACAATGTACGGATGCAAGAGTAAATGTGGTTGTGGAAGGATTGTTTGAAAAATATCCAAGTGTAAATGCATTGGCGGAGGCAGATGTAGAGGACATTGAAGCGATAGTGCGTCCGTGTGGTCTTGGAAAGAGTAAGGCAAGAGATATTAGTGCCTGCATGAAGATGATAAAAGAAGCATATGGTGGAAAAGTCCCTGATGATTTTGATGAACTGTTGAAACTTCCGGGAGTTGGAAGAAAAAGTGCAAATTTGATCATGGGAGATGTGTACGGAAAACCGGCAATTGTGACAGACACACATTGCATTCGCCTGACAAATCGTATTGGATTAGTTGACGGCATAAAGGAACCAAAGAAAGTAGAGATGGCATTATGGAAAATCATTCCGCCGGAAGAAGGAAGCGATTTCTGTCACAGACTCGTATATCATGGGAGGGAAGTCTGCACAGCACGAACAAAACCATATTGTGATAAATGTTGTCTCGAAGATATTTGCAAGAAAAAAGGTGTTTAAGATTTCGGAATAGTTAGACATAAAGGAAACATTATAATTAATAGAAGGGCAATTTTAAAGAAAAAATGAAAACAGTAAACGAAAAAGATATTAAAATAACAAAAGAATTATTTGATTTTATAGAAAAAAGTCCAACTGCATTTCATGCTGTGGAACAGATGAAAAACAGATTGGATAAGGAAGGCTATCAGCAATTGCTGGAAGGAAAAAAATGGGAATTACAGAGTAAAGGAAAATATTATGTAATTCGAAATGGCTCAGCAATTATTGCATTTCGCATACCAGAAACAAAACCACAGGGATTTCAGATTATGGCAAGCCATAGCGATTCACCAACATTTCGTATTAAAGAAAATCCGGAAATGAAGGTGGAACAGGCATATGTGAAATTGAACGTAGAAAAATATGGCGGGATGCTCTGCGCACCATGGTTTGACAGACCGCTGTCGGTTGCCGGGCGAGTGATCATAAAGGAAGAAAATAGGCTTGTAAGCAAGCTGGTTTCTATAGACCGCGATCTTTTGATGATTCCAAATCTCGCAATTCATATGAATCGTGATGCAAATAACAACTATCAATATAATGTACAGAAAGATATGCTGCCATTGTTTTCAATGTCAGGTGAAGAGGGTGAATTTGCACAGATGATCGCGGATGAAGCCGGGGTGGCAAAAGAGCAAATCATAGGCAATGATTTGTATTTGTACAACCGCCAAAACGGAAGTATATGGGGTGCAAACCAGGAATTTTTATCAATTGGACGACTGGATGACTTACAGTGTGCATTTGCTTCGTTAAAAGGATTTTTGCAGGCAGAGACAAAGAACAGTATACCGGTTCATTGTGTCTATGATAATGAAGAAGTCGGAAGCGAAACAAAGCAAGGAGCAGCCTCTACATTTTTATATGATACGTTGTATAGAATCAATGAGAGTCTGGAAGGAAATGACAGCGACTACCACAGATTACTCGCATCAAGTTTTATGGTGTCAGCAGATAATGCACATGCCGTACATCCAAATTATGCAGATAAAGCCTGCCCGACAAACCGTCCGTTGTTAAATGAAGGTGTTGTGATTAAAATCAGTGCAAATCAAAAATATACAACAGACGGAATGGCATTTGCGGTATTTAAACAAATCTGTGAAAAGGCAAATGTGCCGACACAGGTTTTCCATAATCGTTCAGATATACTTGGAGGTTCTACGCTTGGAAATATTTCCGGTAATCAGGTGGCTGTGAACAGTGTTGATATCGGACTTCCACAGCTGGCAATGCATTCACCATATGAGACTGCGGGAATAAAAGATACAGGATACCTTGTAAAGGCGGCAAAAACATTTTTTGAAACATCGTGTGTAGAGACGGAATATGGAGTGTATGAGCTGCAATAATGCAGGAAAATGAACGGAGATTTGATGTTCGAAGAAGAACATTTTTCAACAGAGGATAACATAGAGGTTAGGATAAAATGTTATATACAAGACCGGATTATTATAAAGAATTTACATGTACAGCGGAACAATGCGAAGATACTTGCTGTGCCGGCTGGCAGATTGTAATTGATTCTGCATCGATGAAAAAATATCAAGGCGAAAAAAGTGCGTACAAAAAGAAGCTTCACCGTTCCATACACTGGCTTCAAAAAACATTTAAACAAGATAAAGAAAAAAGATGTGCTTTTTTAACAGAAGAAAATTTGTGCGATATGTATTTGAATCTTGGAGAAAAAAGTCTATGCAGGACATGCAGACAGTATCCAAGACATATGGAAGAATTTGAAAATGTAAGAGAGGCATCCCTGTCACTTTCCTGTCCGGAAGTAGCAAAGCTGCTGCTTTCAAGGAAAGAAAAGGTGAAATTTCAATATCGTGAAACAGAAGAAGAGGAAGAATGGGACGATTTTTCACCATTTCTCTATTCCCAGCTAGTGGATGCCAGAGAGCTGATGATCGAGTTGCTGCAGAATCGAAAATTGCCGATTGAAAATAGAATCGTTTTATGCCTTGGGATAGCTTATGATATGCAAAATCGCATTGATGCAGATGAGTTGTTCGGCTGCGGAGATGTAATTGAAAATTATCGCAAGCAGGCATATTTTTCATCGGCTGGCAGAAAAGTTGATAGATATAGAAAAAATATAAAAGCACAATATCAGTTTGCACATAGAGTGATAGAAGATTTATATCAATTGGAGCTTTTGAAAGAAGAATGGGATATGCTTCTTCAAGAGGCACAAGTCCGCCTGTTTGGAAAAGGTGAAGATGTGTATGCAGAGATTATGGATGAATTTAACGAGTGGATTCAGACAGAGTATCGGTGGGACTGGACCATTCAGTGTGAACAATTGATGGTATATTTTATTTACACATATTTTTGTGGAGCTGTTTATGATGAACGCATTTTGGTAAATGCAGAGATGGCGGTGGCAGCAGTCAGTGTTATCTGGAATTTGATGGCGGCAACCTGGCTGAAAAATGAGAAGCAGCTTGATCTGGAAGATGTGTGCAGTATTGCGTATCGATATTCAAGAGAGTTGGAGCACTCGGATGAGAACTTGAAACGATATTGGAATATATTAGATGAAGAAAAATTGTTATTCAGGTAGTGAGAATAGGAAAAAGCGTTGTTTGTCGTGAATAAGGGGGAGAAAATGAAAAATATATATTGACAAGCAGGGTTTTACATAATATAATAGTACAGCATGAAAAAAGGAGAAACAGCATACACCAAAGCCCCGGAGTAGGCTGATTTCATATAAAAAAAGTAAAAAACGATGTTATATGATGATTATTAGTAGGAGGAATACCCATGAAAACTTATATGGCTAACCCAGACAAGATTGAAAGAAAATGGTATGTGGTTGACGCTGAAGGTCAGACATTAGGACGTATGGCTTCAGAAATCGCAAAAGTGTTAAGAGGTAAAAACAAACCAGAATACACACCACACGTTGATACAGGTGATTATGTAGTAGTTGTTAATGCAGAGAAAGTTAAAGTTTCAGGAAAGAAACTTCAGCAGAAAATCTATTACAACCACTCTGATTATGTAGGAGGAATGAAAGAGACTACATTAGCAGAGATGATGGCTAAGAAACCTGAAAAAGTTATCGAACTCGCTGTTAAAGGAATGCTTCCAAAAGGACCTATGGGAAGAGACATGATTAAGAAACTTCACGTATATGCTGGACCAGAGCACAAACAGCAGGCTCAGAAACCAGAAGTATTGACATTTTAATGAGAGGTTGAAAGGAGGACATTACAGTGGCTAATACAAAATATTATGGAACAGGAAGAAGAAAAAAATCTATCGCAAGAGTTTACCTTGTACCTGGAACAGGAAAAATTACAATTAATAAAAGAGATATCGACGAGTATTTAGGACTGGAGACACTGAAAGTAGTTGTTCGTCAGCCACTCGTTGCTACAGGAACAGTTGATAAATTTGACGTAATCGTTAACGTTCACGGTGGTGGATACACAGGACAGGCTGGAGCTATCCGTCATGGTATCTCTAGAGCACTTCTTGAGGCTGATGCTGAGTACAGACCAGTTCTTAAGAAAGCTGGATACTTAACACGTGACCCACGTATGAAAGAACGTAAGAAATACGGTCTCAAAGGAGCTCGTAGAGCACCTCAGTTCAGCAAACGTTAATCGTTGTTGTTCAATATTGTATTTTCTATCCCGGAAGTATTTTGCTTCCGGGATTTTTCTAAAAATATCTAAAACGATCTATTATCAAAAATAAATTAAAATTCAGATTAGAAATCAAAATAATAATTCAGTAAAAATCCAATTAAAAACATATATTAAGTTTAGAGTTTAAAACTAAAAGAAAAAGCAAGTTATGGCTGGAGATTTTTTGAATCAAACAGGCAAAGTATCTGCAAGCTATCGGAAAGGATAGTTGAGGATGCAAATTTTTAAAGGGGAGTATCTGCAAGCTATCGGAAAGGCTGGTTGAGGATGCAAATTTTTAAAGGGGAGCATCTGCAAGTTATCGGAAAGGCTGGTTGAGGATGCAAATTTTTAAAGAGGAGTATCTGCAAGATAGAGAAAAAGCAAGTCGCAGATGAAAATTCTCGCATATTAACGGAAAAAAGCATCTGCAAAGGTGCTTTATAAGCCGATGCGGATACAGCAAATCTAAAAAAAGCATCTGCCGGGGTGTTTAACAAGCTAATGCAGATACAACAGTTCTAAAAAAGGTATCTGCAAGAGCATTTAACAAGCTAATGTAGATACAGCTGTTTATAAAAATCATCTACAAGAGAACTATATGAGTTGGTAAAGATATCCCAAATATTCAAGTCAAGTAACTAAATCAATAACAAATTAAGAATCAGAAGTAGGAGGAAAAATTGTCTATGTACAACTTTAAAGAAGCACTGATTGAAGAACAACAGCGTTTAGAGGAGATTATAGCCAGAGCGAAAATGGAGAATGCTCATATGCCGGAAGGATATTTAAGAATATCAAAGCACAAGAATAGATGTCGTTATTATCATTGTCTGACAGATCGGAATGGAACTTACATTCCAAAGAAGAACATAATATTAAGTAAACAATTGGCTCAGAAAGCATACAACAAATCAATTATAGATAAAGCAGAAGAGCAACTTAGGCAAATAAATAAAATATTAAAAGTAGATGCAGACGAAGAAATGAAAAAATTGTATGATTCCCTACATCCTGAACGGAAAAAATTGATCATTCCATTTGAGGAAACCTGGGAAGATAAGTTGCAAAAATGGTATGAAACATCCTATCAAGGAAAAGAATTTAGAGAAGCTACACCGGTTCTTCTGACTGAAAAAGGAGAACAAGTACGATCAAAATCAGAAAAAATATTAGCAGATTATTTTTACAGAAAGAAGATTTTATATAAATATGAAAAACCATTATATTTAAAAGGGTATGGTATAGTATATCCGGATTTCACATTCTTATCTTCGAAAACAGAGCAAGAAATATATTGGGAACATGAAGGGATGATGGATAATCAAGAGTATGCAAGGAGTGCGGTGCGTAAAATAGAATCTTATCAGAAAAATGGAATTTATCCTGGAGAAAGGTTGATTCTTACTTTTGAAACTGAGCAGAATGTGCTTAACCAGAATATAGTTGCAGGTTTGGTAGAGAAATATTTGTAAAGACCAAAAAGCATCTGTAGAAGTATTGCATGAGCAAATGAGGATACCAAAACGTTTAAAATGAATAGCGAAATAAAAAGATGTCACGTAGTGGTGTATTAAAATTATGTGGATGTAATTGAAGAAAAAATATGATATCATGTGAGCAACAAATCGTTATTTTTAGAACAAAATATTTCTATAAGATTAAGCAGATTTTAGTCAATATGAGCTGTTTATTATTGGATTTGATATATCACTTTTTAAAAGAATAGTTTACAATAAATACAAGTAGAAAAAAAGGAGATTTTAAAAAAGGAGGATTTGACATGAAAATTTTGAAAAGTATTCTTAATTATATTCCATTAGCCACGTTTCTCATATTTGTGGTTACTGATGGAATTTTTTCTCTAACATCGGCATTAATTTTTGTTATTTCCACGAGTGGTCTACTAATTAATTGGAAAAGAAAAAATAGAGATGAAGAATTAAGAAAATAGGAACTTGTGGAGGATGAAAAGATTATGATAAAGAATATCGCTATTGTCAGTTTATCGAGCGGAACAATAGGAGAGGATTTTGTTAAGCATGAGGTAGATATAGGAATAAAAAGGTTGAATGACTTTGGCCTGAATGTTCGATTTATGCCTCATGCCCTTAAAGGAATAGAATATGTCAAAAACCATCCTGAAAAGCGTGCGGCTGATTTGTTACAAGCCCTTAGTGATCCAGAGATTGATATGATTCTCTGTGCAATTGGTGGAGATGATACATATCGCTTGTTGCCTTTCCTGTTTGAACATAATGAACTGGCAGATGCAGTCTCCAATAAAGTATTTCTTGGCTTTTCTGATACGACGATCAATCATTTTATGCTCTATAAGGTTGGAATGAAAACGTTCTATGGGCAGTCTTTCCTTGCGGACGTCTGTGAACTGGACAAAGATATGCTCCCATATACAAAAAAGTATTTTGAAGAACTGATAAGTACCGGAATGATAAAAGAAGTCAGACCCAGCGAAATCTGGTATGAAGGAAGGACGGATTTTGGTATCGATCGGGTTGGCACACCTTTAAAATATCATTCCGATTATGGTTTTGAATTACTGCAAGGCAATTCTGTTTTCTCAGGAGAGATTCTTGGCGGTTGTATTGATTCCATTTATGATTTTTTCAATGGAGAACGCTATGTGGATATGCCGCTTTTTTGCAAGAAGTACAAACTATTCCCAGAGATTGCAGATTGGGTCGGAAAGATTCTTCTGTTAGAATCCAGTGAAGAGAAGATGTCTCCTGAAAAATACAGAAAAGCCGTACTCGCACTAAAAGAAACAGGCATTTTTGATGTGATTTCAGGTATTCTCATAGGAAAGCCGATGGATGAAACTTATGTGCAGGAATATAAACAGATACTGGTAGACGTAATTGATCATCCGAATTTGCCTATAGTGTGCAATATCAATATCGGACACGCCCAGCCACGTTGCATCATTCCCTTTGGTGTTGTGGCAACGGTCGATATTGATAATCAAGTAATCAGATTTGCAAACTGAGAGACAACTTCTAATTTGACGAAATATTTGGCTGGCGTTCCCGATTTTACAGGCATCCCAGCCTTGCAGATTCCTGCTTGACTTTTCTTATAAAATGAGCATAGACATTCATTGTGGTACTGACATCTGAGTGTCCTAATAGTTCCTGCACATTCTTTGGTGCAGCTCTGTTTGCCAAAAGGTTACTTGTGAAAATAAAGAAATTTAGTTTTGCAGTGTAGAATAGAAGTATCCTGATGAGTATAAAGTGTTTTAACTTTGCAACTTGTCAGGATATTTTCTTGTGTTTTCTGTGCTGGAAAAGTAATATTAATAGTGAGTTGTATGTGGCTTGTATTTGTAATGGATTGCGTGGATATAAAAGAGAGGGATTAGAAATGAGAAAAGAAAGTACATTATGTTACATCGAACAGGATAATAAATATCTGATGCTTCATCGTGTTGTGAAGAAAAATGATGTGAATAAGGATAAATGGATTGGAGTAGGAGGACATTTTGAGCATGGAGAAAGCCCGGAAGAGTGTCTGCTTAGAGAGGTTAAAGAAGAGACAGGGTATACGCTGACATCGTGGAAATATCGCGGGATTGTAACATTTGTCTATGGAGAAGATGTCATTGAATATATGTCGCTTTATACGGCAGATGCATTTACGGGAGAGCCGATAGAATGTGATGAAGGTGTTCTTGAATGGGTTGAAAAAGATAGAATCGGAGAATTGAACTTATGGGAAGGAGATCGTGTTTTCTTTCGATTGTTGGACGAGAGGGAAGACTTCTTTTCGTTGAAATTAGTATATAACAAATCCGATGTGTTGGAATATGCAGCACTCGACGGCATACCAATGGAGCTTTTTGATGTTATTAATCCGGATGGTAGTAAAATGGGAGTTGTAAAAGAACGTGGGGTGGCACACCGGGAGGGGGCGCTTCATGCAACTGTTCATACATGGATTGTCAGACAAAATGACAAGAGCGGTTATGATGTGCTATTACAGAAGAGAAGTCTTTGTAAGGATTCTAATCCGGGAAGTTATGACATTTCTTCAGCAGGACACGTGGACGCAGGCGATGAGACGCTCGAAAGTGCTCTGAGAGAATTGCGGGAAGAACTGGGAATTGAGGCGGCGGAAGACGATTTGACAGAGGTTGGAATTCATAGAGGAAAGTTTGAGGCTGTATTTCATGGAAGATTATTCAAAGATAACGAATTGAGTACGGTTTACCTTTATCAGAAACCGGTTGATATTACAACGCTTACGTTACAAGAGTCAGAAGTATCCGAAGTTATTTGGATGGATTTTTCAGAGTGTAGAGAAAAGATTAAAAATAAATCGTTACCGAACTGTATTTATCTGGAAGAATTTGATATGATTGGAGAGAAACTCGGAATACTGTCTGAGAAAAATATATAGTAGGAGAGCAAGATGAGTATATTAAATGTAGAACATTTATCACATGGATTTGGAGATCGTGCGATTTTTTCGGATGTATCATTCCGTCTTTTGAAGGGCGAGCACATCGGTCTGGTGGGGGCTAATGGTGAAGGAAAATCCACATTTATGAGTATTGTTACCGGAAAATTGCTGCCGGATGAAGGGAAAGTAGAATGGGCGAAAAATGTGCATGCAGGATATTTGGATCAGCATGCAGTTTTAAAAAGTGGGATGACGATCCGTGAAGCATTAAAAGCAGCGTTTGATCCGCTTTTGCAAAAAGAACAGAGAATGAATGAAATCTGTGATATGTTAGGAACAGCAGATGATGAGCAGATGACGGAGCTTATGGAAGAACTTGGAACAATCCAGGACGAGCTGACACTACATGATTTTTATACAATTGATGCAAAAGTAGAAGAGGTGGCAAGAGCACTGGGTCTGCTTGATCTGGGGCTTGAGAGGGATGTGACAGATTTAAGTGGAGGTCAGAGAACAAAAGTGCTCCTGGCAAAACTGCTTTTAGAAAAACCAGATATCCTTTTGTTAGATGAGCCGACAAACTACCTGGATGAGGAACATATTGTCTGGCTGAAACGATATTTATTGGATTATGAAAATGCATTTATATTGATCTCGCATGACATTCCGTTTTTGAATGATGTGGTAAATATTATTTATCACATGGAGAATCAGGAACTGAATCGTTATGTCGGAGATTATGATCATTTTCAAGAAGTTTATGCAGTAAAAAAAGCACAGCTGGAAGCTGCGTATCGTCGTCAGCAGCAGGAAATCAGTGAACTGAAAGATTTTGTAGCGCGTAATAAAGCACGCGTTTCTACAAGAAATATGGCTATGTCACGCCAGAAAAAACTGGATAAAATGGATGTAATCGAATTGGCGGCAGAGAGACCGAAGCCACAGTTTAAATTTCAGTATGGAAGAACTCCTGGAAAAATTTTATTTGAGACAGAGAATCTTGTTACAGGATATGATGAGCCATTGTCAAAACCATTGAATTTTTCTATGGAACGCGGTAATAAAATTGCTCTGGTAGGAACGAATGGTATTGGAAAAACTACATTGTTGAAGAGTATTTTAGGGCTGATTCCTTCTCTGTCCGGAAAGTGTGAGCTGGGTGAAAATTTACAGATTGGTTATTTTGAACAGGAAGTAAAAGGTGATAACCGAAATACCTGTATTGAGGAGATTTGGGAAGAATTCCCTTCGTTTACTCAATATGAAGTGCGTTCTGTACTGGCGAAATGTGGATTGACGACAAAGCATATTGAAAGTCAGGTGAGGGTACTTAGCGGAGGAGAGCAGGCAAAGGTGCGTCTTTGTAAGCTGATGAACAGAGATACGAATATTTTGCTTTTAGATGAGCCGACGAATCATTTGGATGTGGATGCAAAGGATTCATTAAAGAAAGCATTACAGGAATATCGGGGAAGCATTTTGCTAATTTGTCATGAACCGGAATTTTACAAAGATGTAGTAAATGATGTCTGGGATATGAGCCGCTGGACAACAAAAGTTTTCTGATAGATTTGCGGGGATAAGAGTGATTTTTCGAAGTGTCTGTGCTGGGCAACTAATAAGTACTTATTAGAATGTATTGATGGTGAGCATATTGAACTTAAAAAATTTCATAGTTATAATAAGAGTATGCGAAAAAATGAAAATTAAGTTTGAAAACAAAGGAGAATCATCAATGAAAATGTTATCCATTGAACAGGAACTGAAGAATAACACTTATCCGGGAAGAGGAATCATCCTTGGAAAAAGTGAAGATGGTACAAAAGCTGTAGCAGCTTATTTTATTATGGGGAGAAGTGAGAACAGCCGTAATCGTGTGTTTGTGGAAGATGGGGAAGGTATCCGCACACAGGCGTTTGATCCATCCAAATTGACAGATCCAAGTCTGATCATTTATGCACCGGTACGTGTGCTTGGAAACAAAACAATTGTTACAAACGGAGATCAGACAGATACAATTTACGAGGGAATGGATAAACAGCTTACATTCGAACAGTCTCTTCGTTCACGTGAGTTTGAGCCGGACGGACCGAATTATACACCACGTATTTCAGGTGTGATGCATTTGGAAGACGGAAAGTATAACTATGCAATGTCTATTTTGAAAAGTAATAATGGTAATCCGGAAAGCTGCAATCGTTATACATTTGCATACGAGAATCCGGCAGCAGGTGAGGGACATTTTATTCATACATATATGCATGACGGTAATCCGCTTCCAAGCTTTGAAGGAGAGCCAAAGTTAATTGGAATTCCAAATGATATGGAGAGTTTTACAGAGTTGTTATGGAACAGCCTGAATGAAGAAAATAAAGTTTCATTATTTGTCCGCTACATCGATATTGAGACAGGAAAATACGAGACAAAGATTGTAAATAAGAACAACTAAATAATATTTTCTATGAAATGTATAGAACTGTGAAATACAATTAGTAAGAGGAGCAGATAAGATGAAAGAATTAGAATTAAAATATGGTTGTAATCCAAATCAAAAACCTTCAAGAATTTATATGGCTGACGGAAGTGAACTTCCAATCCAGGTATTATGCGGACGTCCGGGATATATTAACTTCCTGGATGCATTTAATGGCTGGCTGCTTGTATCAGAATTGAAAAAGGCAACAGGTCTTCCTGCAGCAACATCATTTAAACATGTTTCACCGGCAGGAGCAGCAGTGGGACTTCCATTAGATGAGACACTTGCAAAAATTTACTGGGTAGATGATCTTGGAGAACTTTCTCCGCTGGCATCAGCATATGCAAGAGCAAGAGGTGCAGATAGAATGTCTTCATTCGGGGATTTTATTGCACTTTCTGATGTGTGTGATGTAGATACAGCAAGATTGATCAAGAGAGAGGTCTCAGATGGTGTAATCGCACCTGGATTTGAGCCGGAAGCATTGGAATTGTTGAAACAGAAGAAAAAAGGAAATTACAATGTTATTCAGATTGATCCAAATTACGTGCCGGCTCCATTGGAACATAAAGAAGTATTTGGGATTACATTTGAACAGGGAAGAAATGAGTTGAAGATTGATGATGAATTTTTCTCAAATGTTGTAACAGATAATAAGGAAATTCCTGATTCAGCTAAGATGGACCTTGCAATTTCTATGATCACATTAAAATATACACAGTCAAACTCTGTATGTTATGTAAAGGGCGGACAGGCAATCGGTATCGGAGCAGGACAGCAGTCTCGTATTCATTGTACACGTCTGGCAGGACAGAAAGCAGACAACTGGTGGCTTCGTCAGTCTCCACAGGTTCTGGGACTTCAGTTTAAAGATGGAATCGGACGTGCGGATCGTGATAATGCAATCGATCTCTATATTGGAGAAGAATATATGGATGTTCTTGCAGATGGTGTTTGGGAGAATACATTTAAAGAAAAACCAGCAGTATTTACAAGAGAAGAAAAACGTGCATGGCTGGATAAGATGACAGATGTTTCACTTGGCTCAGATGCATTCTTCCCATTTGGAGATAATATCGAACGAGCTCATAAGAGTGGTGTAAAATATATTGCACAGCCGGGCGGCTCAGTGAGAGATGACAATGTAATTTCAGTATGTAATAAATATGGCATGGCAATGGCATTTACAGGAATTCGTTTATTCCACCACTAAAATATACTAAAAATAAAAAAGAATGTGCTTTGGTACATTCTTTTTTTTGTGCCGTGGGACTGGAAAAAACGAGGGTAATGTGGTATAGTCACTACTATATGGAGGAAACACTATGGTATTAGAGACGAGAAGTCCTGAACAGACATTTCAGATTGGCGTTGATCTGGCAAAGAAAGCCGTACCGGGACAAGTATTTACTTTGACAGGAGATCTAGGCGTTGGCAAAACGGTATTTACACAGGGATTTGCACATGGTTTAGGAATCACAGAGCCTGTGAACAGTCCGACATTTACAATCGTTCAGGTGTATGAGGGTGGACGACTTCCATTTTATCATTTTGATGTATATCGTATTGGTGATGTAGAAGAGATGGATGAAGTCGGTTTTGATGAATATGTGATGGGGGAAGGCGTATCGCTGATTGAATGGGCGAATTTGATCGAAGAGATACTTCCTGAAAGACGTACAGAGATCATTATTGAAAAAGATCTTCAAGAAGGATTTGAGTATCGGAGAATTACGATAGAAGAACGATAAAAAACACAGTTGGGAAAAGGTCAGCGTTGTCTGACCTTTCTTGGTTAACTAGGTGACAGGAGGAGCATATGAGAGTACTGGCAATTGACAGCTCAGGAATGACTGCAACAGTGGCAGTTGTAGAAGATACGCAAACAATTGCGGAATATACAGTAAATTTTAAAAAGACACATTCACAGACATTGTTGCCGATGATCGATACAATGGGGAAGATGATAGAACTTGAACTGAAATCAATAGATGCGATTGCTGTAGCAGGAGGACCGGGTTCTTTTACAGGTCTTCGAATTGGGTCAGCTACGGCAAAAGGATTGGGACTGGCATTGGAGAAACCATTGATACACGTGCCGACAGTAGATGGACTTGCGTATAATCTTTATGGGTGCCAGGATATTATTTGTCCTATTATGGATGCCAGAAGAAAGCAAGTTTATACAGGAATGTACACATTTGCAAGAAGAGAACTGGAAGGAAGTAAGGGGACAGAACTGGTACTGGATGTATTAGAAGCACAGAATGCATCGCCAATAGACGAGTTAATAGAGCGTTTGAATATACATGGAAGACCGGTTGTATTTCTCGGAGATGGCGTGCCGGTATATCAGGATGTAATCAAAGAAAAGATGCGTGTACCATTTTCTTTTGCACCTGCGAGTGCGAACCGTCAGAGAGCAGCAGTAGTCGGAGCTCTTGGAATTCAGTATTATAAAGAGGGAAAATTTGAGACGGCAATGGAACATCAGCCGGACTATCTGCGTGTATCACAGGCGGAAAGAGAACGTGCGGAAAAAGAACGCAAGGCTGTTGTAGCGATTCGTCAGATGAAAGTAGAAGATGCGGCAGCAATCGCAGAGATGGAACATCAGACATTTTCAGATGCTTGGAGTGAGAAGGCGATTCTTGATACACTTCGTAATCCAAAAACAATTTGTCTTGTAGCAGAAAAAATTGGGAAGATTGTAGGATATTGTATTGTCTATACAGCAGATGATGAGGCTGATATTGCCAGAATCGCAGTGTTAAAAGAATCAAGAAGATTTGGTGTCGCATCAGAATTGATACATGCATTAGATGTGATCTGCTGGGAGAATCAGATACAGATTATTATGTTGGATGTTCGTGTCAGCAATGACGATGCAAGAACATTTTACGAAAAGCATGGCTTTACACAGGACGGAATCCGTGAAAATTATTATAAAAATCCAATTGAAGATGCGATTTTAATGAGTCGTGCGGTGATACCAACGAAAAAATAGAGCGTAGAAATAGAGGAATAATATGTTAGATGTATGTTTACTTGGCTGTGGCGGGATGATGCCACTGCCATATCGTTGGCTGACTTCCCTGATGACCAGATTTAATGGAAGCAGTTTGCTGATCGATTGTGGCGAGGGAACACAGATCGCAATAAAAGAAAAAGGCTGGAGTTTTAAACCGATTGATGTAATTTGTTTTACTCATTATCACGGTGATCATATTAGTGGTTTACCGGGATTGTTACTGACAATGGGAAATGCGGACCGAACAGAACCGCTGACTTTAATCGGACCAAAAGGCTTGGAGAGAGTTGTAAATGCCCTCAGGGTAATTGCACCGGAATTACCATTTCCAATTTATTACAAAGAAATTGAAGGTGCAGAACAGACTTTTGAGATGAATGGATACAGGCTTAAGGCGTTTCGTGTAAATCATAATGTACTCTGTTACGGATATACATTGGAAATCGATCGTGCCGGAAAATTTGATCCTGTCCGTGCAAAAGAACAGAATATTGAACAGAAATATTGGAGTTTGTTGCAGAAGGGTGAAACGATAGAGACGGAAGGTCGTGTGCTGACTCCGGACATGGTGCTTGGACCAGCCAGAAAAGGAATTAAGCTGACTTATACAACGGATACAAGACCGACAAAATCAATTCGTGAAAATGCGGTGGATTCGGATTTGTTTATTTGTGAAGGAATGTACGGAGAAAAAGAAAAGGCAGCAAAAGCTGTTGAATATAAGCATATGACATTTTATGAGGCAGCAGAGCTTGCAAAAGAAGCAAATGTAAGAGAAATGTGGTTGACACATTATAGTCCGTCGCTTACGCATCCGGAAATGTATATGGATGAGGTGCGTAAGATTTTTCCGGCGTCTAAGGCGGGAAAAGACAGGATGTCTGTAGAAATGAAATTTGACTAGGAGAAAATTATGAGGGAAATACAGGATATTAATATTTTGGCAATAGAAAGCTCCTGCGATGAAACTGCAGCAGCAGTAGTGCATAATGGAAGAGAAGTACGATCTAATATTATTTCTTCTCAGATTGACCTGCACAAATTGTATGGTGGAGTCGTACCGGAAATTGCCTCCAGAAAGCATATTGAAAAAATTAACCAGGTAATTGAAGAAGCATTGAAAGAAGCGGATACAACATTGGATGAAATCGATGCAATCGGAGTGACTTACGGACCGGGGCTTGTGGGAGCTCTGTTAGTTGGCGTTGCAGAAGCAAAGGCAATCGCATTTGCAAAGAATAAACCATTGATCGGAGTACATCATATAGAAGGTCATATTTCTGCAAATTATATTGAACATCCAGATTTAGAGCCGCCATTTTTGTGCCTGGTAGTATCTGGCGGACATACACATCTTGTATGTGTAAAGGAATATGGAAAGTATGAAATCTTAGGCGGAACACGCGATGATGCAGTTGGAGAAGCCTATGATAAAGTGGCACGTACAATTGGTTTGGGGTATCCGGGAGGACCGAAGATTGAAAGAATTGCACGTGAAGGAGATCCAAATGCGATTGTATTTCCAAAAGCACGAATTGAAGGATCGCCATATGATTTTAGCTTTAGCGGATTGAAATCAGCGGTCTTAAACTATATCAATGGATGCCAAATGAAAGGACAGGAATATAATCCGGCAGATATTGCGGCATCATTTCAGAAGGCGGCAATTGATGCATTGGTAGAGAAATCTATGAAAGCAGTAGATGAATTTGATATGTATAAGTTTGCGATAGCAGGTGGAGTGGCATCGAATGGTGCACTGCGTCAGGCAATGGAAGAGGCATGTGCAAAACGTGATATGAAATTTTATTATCCGTCTCCGATTTTCTGTACAGATAATGCAGCGATGATCGGTGCAGCGGCATATTATGAATATCTTGCAGGAACAAGACATGGATGGGATTTGAATGCCGTGCCAAATCTGAAGCTTGGAGAACGATGATATAAAGTAGGGAATAAAGAGGAGAATCTTGAAATGGTAAAGAAACATTGTACAGCAATCGTATTGGCAGCAGGACAGGGAAAGCGAATGGGAACAAAAGTGCATAAACAATATCTGTTGTTACAGGATAAACCGGTGCTGTATTATTCATTACAGACATTTCAAGATTCGGCTCTTATAGATGAAATTTATCTTGTTACCGGACAAGGAGAGGAATCCTATTGTGAAGAACAGATTGTAAGACCATACGGTTTTACGAAAGTGACACATATTGTGGAAGGCGGAGCAGAACGTTATAATTCCGTATGGAATGCATTAAAGCATGTAGAGGATGGGTATGTATTCATTCATGATGGCGCACGCCCGTTTATAAGTGAAGAGATAATAGAACGTGCATATGAAGCTGTTCAGAGTTGTAATGCATGTGTTGTTGGAATGCCAGTAAAGGATACAATAAAGATTGCGGATGATCATGCAAATGTTGCTGAAACTCCGGACAGAAGTAAAGTATGGATGGTGCAGACACCACAGGTTTTTCATGTTGGGCTGGTGAAAGAAGCATATAGATGTTTAATGGAACAAGAAGAGACGAATGTAACGGATGATGCGATGGTAGTAGAAACATTTACGGGGCATTCTGTAAGATTAGTGCAAGGAAGCTATGAAAATATTAAAATCACAACGCCGGAAGACTTGGAAATAGGCGAGGTTTTTGCTGGAAAATATGGAAAATAAATAATTTTTCAAAAAAGTTTAAAAAAGTTTTGAAAAAGTGTTGACATAATATAAACCATGTGATAGTATACTACTTGTCGCGAACGACATAAAACAAAAAGCGATGAAACAGAATATGGAGAGGTATCGAAGTGGTCATAACGAGGCGGTCTTGAAAACCGTTTGTCCG
>OHAC01000334.1_pt1 | contig 50602 bp, 40 predicted proteins | sample 1577051 | NCBI WGS metagenome assembly OHAC01 (sample SAMEA3541499, study PRJEB24748) | human gut metagenome | biome: human gut; feature: human-associated habitat; material: faeces | place: China | collected 2012 | reverse complement strand
CGCCGTTTTATTCAGAATCCCCGGAGTGGTCAACACCCCGGGGATTTTTTTGTTTATATACTTTTCTACTTTTTGCAAAACTCCTCTAAAGAATCATTCATTCCTTTTCTCTATTATCTTTTACCTTGATTTTCTGGCTTATATACTCCTGCTTCTCTGATTTTCCCATTTTACTATGATCCGTTTGTGACCATCTTGTAATTTCTTAAATTGAACATCTTTATTGAAAAAATAAACATATATATCATTGGGTTCAATTAAAATTTCTTATTTTTGTGATGTTGTAGAAATTCCTGACAATTATCGGGGATGATATTTTGATGAAAACAAGAAAGCTTATGGGCAGAGCTTTTAATTTGATTAACGATAGAGAGGAATTGAAGTTTGGGGAATCTAACTTCATTCAGTACATAAAATAGAAAGAAATTCGATGTCACTGGATAGTACAGAAAATTTTTCTATAGCCTGTGGGGGCAATGTTGATAGCGAACCATTCCAGACGAATGATCCGGAATTGGAGTTTTGTCCTTTGGGTGACGGTATTTCTTCCTGGTGTTATCTTTATGTACATCACTCTCGCGTTGATTCAGTCGTAGAAAGAATAAGCAAGGAGTTTAATGTTTTTATCCATAAGACCACCGTATTCAAACGGAAGAAGAGCCATGTCAGGGAAGAGGAACATCCTACTATCTCCGGCCTGGTATTCATTCAGGGAGAGATAGCTCGGATACAGGCCTTCCTGAAAGAGTATTTTCCGGGGATATATCTGGTCAATGACTGTAGTACCAAAGTTCCTGCAGTTATTCCTGATCGGGTCATGCAGCCCTTTATCAACCTCTCTCAGGTGGAACCGCATCGGATCCGTTTTATGTCCCACCCGGTTGATTATTATGCATCCGGTCATTCCCTGGTAAAAATTACTTCGGGAATTCTGAAAGGTATGGAAGGCTATCAGGTACGTATATCGAGAGACCGTTGCCTGATTACTGCTATGGGAAACATGACCATTGCCATCGGGGGCATCAACAAGGAGACTTTTGAAAACCTTCCGGATACTTATTCTCTATCTGACTTTTGAATATATAAATCTGTAACTTAAAATCGAACAACTTATATATGGTTATTGCTGTAGATTTTGACGGAACCATTGTTGAACATCGTTATCCGCATATCGGTAAGGAAATTCCCTTTGCCATTGATACATTGAAGCGGCTTCAGGAGAAGCATCATTTATTGATCTTGTGGACAGTGCGCGAGGGAGAATTACTGGAAGAAGCGGTAGAATATTGCCGCAAGAGAGGCTTGGAGTTTTATGCGGTGAATGCCAATCATCCGGATGAAGCGCCGAAAGAGAACCCGTCTTGCTCTTGCCGTAAGCTGAAGGCAGACATGTTCATTGACGACCGGAACGTAGGTGCTCTTCCTGATTGGGGAGCGATATATGAAATGGTTGTTCATAAATGGAGTTACGACCGTTATCTGCAGGAATTGGATAAGGAGATGGACGAGTATAAGCCGTCTTTGTGGAAACGAATTTTGGGAGGAAGATAATCGATGGAGTCGAAATCTGAAAATACAAAGCGTATCGCTAAAAATACCCTGCTGCTGTATGTGCGCATGCTGTTTGGTATGCTTGTATCCTTATACACCTCCCGTGTGGTGTTACAAGCATTGGGAGTAGAGGATTATGGTATCTATAATGTAGTAGGCGGTTTTGTGGCAATGTTTTCCATGATATCGTCTTCATTATCGGCTTCAACAGGCAGATTCCTGACCTATGAGTTAGGGAAGGGCGATATGGAGAAATTGCAGAAGGTCTTTTCTACTTCATTAATTATCCATATTGGATTGGCCATACTGATTGTGATTTTAGCAGAATCATTGGGAGTATGGTTTCTCAATACTCATATGACTATTCCGGCAGGCAGACTGTATGCTGCCAATTGGGTATTTCATGCTTCTATAATATCTTTTATCTTTAGCTTGCTTAGTGTACCTTTTAATGCTACGATTATTTCCCATGAGCATATGAATGTATATGCATATGCAGGAATATTGGATATCTTATTGCGCTTATTGATTGTTCTGTTTATTGCTTATGTTCCTGGCCTGGGAGACCGGCTGATTTGCTATTCCTCATTGTTAGTAGCGGTAAATATAGCCTTACAGTTATTTTATATGTGGTATTGCCGTTCCCATTTTACGGAATGTAAATTAAAAGTGACATTTTACAAAAAGTGCTTTTCCGAAATGGGAGCTTTTGCAGTATGGAATTTTATTGGCTGTACAGCTGCGCTTTTGAGAGATCAGGGAGTGAATATCCTCTTGAATGTATTTATTGGCCCGATAGTCAATGCTGCAAGAGGAATTGCAGTTTCTGTAAATACAGCCATAGGTGCATTTGTTGGGAATTTTATGGTTGCCTTAACCCCCCAAATAACCAAGTCATATGCCTCTCAGGATTATACTTACATGAACAGCCTGATTGAACGAGGCTCACGCTTTTCGTATTATATCATGTTGGTGTTTATATTGCCTGTGATATTGGAAGCCGAATTTGTACTGGCTCTATGGCTGGGAGAGTATCCTTCATATACAGTGACTTTTGTCAGGTTAGTATTGATTGCAAGTATTATAGATGCTTTGTCGAATACATTGATTACTTTGCAGAATGCTACAGGACGTATCCGTAACTATCAGTTGGCTGTGGGAGGTATGTTGATGATGAACTTTCCCCTTTCTTATCTTTGCCTGAAGTTAGGATTTTCACCAGTAAGTGTTTACTTGGTTGCGATCGGAGTTGCGTTGGCCTGTTTGGTATTGCGTTTAGCCTTTCTGGAGCATATGGTTGAGAAATTCTCCTCATTGAGATTTGTCCGGAAAGTATGTGTTAATGTTGTAATTGTTACTTTATTGGCTATGATTCTTCCCTGTTTGTTACATTCCATACTTTCCTATGGTTTGTTAAGATTTATTGCGGTAGTAATCGTTTGTTTGCTTACTTCCGGATTGAGTATTGTTTTTGTAGGATGTACAGAGGGAGAACGTCAGTTTCTGTTTACAAAGCTTTTTGCTTTAAAAGCTAAATTGAAGATTCATGATTCAAATTAAAGATAAATCGGCCTGTTGTGGTTGCAGTGCATGTTATGCCATTTGTCCCAAGCAGTGCATTACCTTATCAGCAGATAAAGAAGGTTTTCTATATCCTGTAGTCAATGCTGAAGTATGCATTAACTGCGGTTTATGTGAAAAAGTTTGTCCGGTACTGCATCCTAAGAAAAAGAAAACTGAACCAGAAGTTTTTGCCGTGATTAATACTGATGAAAAAATCAGATTGCAGAGTTCTTCCGGAGGAATTTTTACTTTCATAGCAGAAAAGGTAATTGATGAGGGAGGAGTTGTTTTTGGAGCACGTTTCAATGAAAATTGGGAGGTAGTACACGATTATACAGAAAACAAAGAAGGACTTTCTTATTTTAGAGGCTCAAAATATGTACAGAGTAATTTGGGGAATACATTTAACCAAGCTAAATCTTTTTTAGGTGCTGGAAGAAAAGTAATGTTTACCGGTACTCCCTGTCAGATAGCAGGCTTGAAGAACTTTTTACGTAAATCATATGACAATCTTCTTACGGTTGATGTGGTATGTCATGGAGTTCCTAGCCCGGCAGTCTGGAAAGGATATCTGACCTGGTCGGCGAAGAATATATATAAGAATCAATCTCTTCCTAAAGAGGCTTGGGAATTAAAAGATGTAATTCAAAATATAAGTTTTCGTTCGAAAGAGAAAGGATGGAAAAATTTTCATGTAGCTATTGAATATAAAAATGGAGAAAGAGAGTCCATTCCATTTTATCAGAACTTATATATGAGAGCGTTTCTATCTGATTTCTCATTGCGCCCCAGTTGCTTTGCCTGTCCTGCTAAATTAGATAGTTTGCAGGGGGACTTGACTTTGGCTGACTGTTGGGGAGTGGATAAATTGAAGCCGGAAATAGATGATGATAAAGGATGTGGATTGATACTTATTCACAATCCGATTATATGGAAACAATCCGATGAAGTAAGCAGTGTTGTCAAATATCCGTTGGATTTATCCGACGTGGTGAAATATAATCCAATGATTATGGCATCTGCAACGATGCTAGTTAATAGAACTTTGTTCTTTGATTTGCTTTCTAAGATAGGCTTGAAGAAAACTTATCAATATACAACCAGTTCTAGATTACTGATTCGTATTTTACGTAATTTATATAGAAGATTGAAATAGATATGAGAATAGCTATATTGACTTTACCGTTACATACTAATTACGGGGGGATTTTGCAGTGCTATGCTTTGCAAACTATATTGCAACGAATGGGACACGAGACTAGAGTTTTGGTTAAACCTCAATATGGGCATTCTTACTGTATTATATATCCTTTGGCAGTTTGTAAACGAATAATAAAGCGTTACATATTTGGGAAAAAAGTGGATATTTGGTTAGCCCCTCATGAAATAGTAGGTCAGCATACTGATAGATTCATAAAACGATATATACGTCAATTAAAATGCGAGCATTGGAGCCCTACACTGGCTAACAAGTTGGATGCTATAGTTGTTGGAAGTGATCAGGTTTGGCGCCCGGCATATTCTCAACCCATAGAACAGGCTTTTTTATCCTTTTTAGAAGGTGCTCATATCAAAAGAGTAGCTTATGCTGCCTCTTTTGGAGTAGATACCTGTGAGTATACTAAAGAACAATTAAAGGTTTGTTCATCTCTTTTGAAGAGGTTTGATGCGGTTTCTGTACGCGAAGCTTCTGGAATAAATCTTTGTCGTCAATATTTTGGAGTGGAAGCTTTACAAATGCTAGATCCTACATTGTTGCTTTCTGCTGATGATTATAGGGCATTAATCCATAATGTGCATACTGAACCGTCGAAGGGTAGTTTGCTTGTTTATATTTTAGATAAAACTCCAGAAAAAGTATTTTTAGTTAATAGAATAGCAAAAGATAAAGACTTGATTCCATTTTGGCTTGATAGTCCAGATGAGCATAAAGAAAATCTCCCTTTGGATAAACAAATAAAAATGCCTGTCGAGCAATGGTTGAGATCTTTTGACGATGCAGAATTTGTGTTCACAGATTCCTTTCATGGATGTATTTTTTCTATAATATTCCGTAAGCAATTTCTTGTGTTTGGGAATCAGGAAAGGGGATTGAGTAGATTTCATTCGCTTTTGGATTTATTTTCATTGAGTGATAGATTAATTATCTCATCAAGTGACTATCTATCAAATTTTTATATGATTGATTTTGAGGAAGTTCATCGAAAATTGGACTGGTTGCAGAAACAGGCTAGTGAGTTTTTGGCCACAATATTGAAAAAGTAATATGAATCCATTAATATCTATAATTGTTCCTGTATATAATGCTGAATCTACACTTAAAAGGTGTGTAGATAGTATTGTTCATCAAAAATTTACAGATTGGGAGTTACTTTTGGTTGATGATGGAAGCAGAGACAACTCAGGTACAATTTGTGATGAATATGCTGTTAAAGATTCACGTATAAAAGTTTTTCATAAAGAGAATGGTGGTGTTAGTTCGGCACGTAATATAGGACTTAATAATGCAATAGGGAAATGGATTACTTTTTGTGATTCCGATGATTTTGTATATTCTTCTTGGTTGGATAATTTTGTTGGACTTTTAATGAATGACAGTGATTTGATGTGCCAATCGTTTAGATGCTCTAAATCTTTAATTGATACATCTTTACAAGAATCTATTTGTGGATTTGATTATTATGGAAATAAAAATGATGGATTGATTAAACTTTATGAGAACAAAATATTAGGATACTTATGGGTTAAGCTATTTAAAAAAGAAATCATAGATAAATATTCATTACGCTTTGATGAGCAGTTTAACTTTTGGGAAGACCAGGTCTTTTGCATAAAATATTTTTGTTACATTAATACGATATCCTGTACAAAGAGTATAGGTTATTATTATAATGTTCCTGATTGGGAAGATAAGTACACAATAAAGAAAAATATTTTATTGGTATACAAAGCTATATATATTAATTTCTCAGAAATATTTAAAGACTCATTTAATAAATTAGTATCAGACTCAATTGATGGCTATATCGGACAAGTATTGAACTCTTATAGAGAAAATGATTCTAATTGTTTGAATAATTTGAAAGAGCTATGTAGGACAATGAAATCAGATATTATGAAAAGCCATTTATTCTTTTTGACAAAATGGGTACTTTATTTGGATAGAACATTTTTGTTTAGTCACTTAATGTTATGGATGCATACTAAATTAAAAAGATAAGTATGAGGAATTACATGATTGTTATTAGATGACTTTTTATTACGGTATTATATGCCTCTGGCAAGAAAAACTATGCAAGAATATCCTTTAATTTCTGTTATTATTCCAGTATATAATACAGAACAGTATCTTAGTAGCTGTTTGAAGAGTATATTATCACAGACCTTCAATAATTTTGAAGTTATATTAATAAATGATGGTAGTACAGATCAATCAGGCATACTTTGTGATGAATTTGTAAAACAGGATAGCCGAATAAAAGTTTTCCATCAAGAAAATGCTGGAGTAAGTGCTGCTCGAAATGTGGGGTTGAAGTATGCACAAGGACAATGGATAACTTTTGTCGATTCAGATGATGAACTGATGCCTGATGGATTAGAAGTTATGATAAATATGGTGCAAGGTGGATCCGAGAATGTAGATTTGGTATTGGCTGGTTATGATACGATAAATCATTGCAGTGGAATTAGTAAATCAACATCCAACCTTCCATTAACATTAAAACAAATGGATCGTGATAATGCTATAAAATTAATGTATCGCTCCGATTTCTATCTTTGTTTTATTTGCTCAAAGTTGTATAAAAACTCTATTATAAAGCAAAGTAAACTACTGTTTGATGAAACTATTTATTATAGTGAAGATCGATTATTTGTGATTCAGTACTTATGCAACTGTAAAAGGCAAATTAATTACACAACTGAATCTGTATATAAATATCATTTGAGAAGTAATAGCGCAATGCTTTCTTTGGTAAATACATTTAATTATAAATCGATTACAGGGTTTTATGCTACATTATTGATGTATGAAACTCTTAGGAATATAGGAACTTGTAAGAAGAATATTTTCTATGCAGTTGAAGATGTGGTTAATTCATATGATTATACTCTTAATAGAATGAGAGAGTTCTCAATTAATGATAAGTTATTAGAGAAGATATTGCGTAAAAAACTTATTGATACATTGACTTATAGAAATTACTATTTATTCAGAATAAGACAATTAATGGCTTTTATTAAAAATAAGTGTATAAAATAATTCATATTTAATTGTGTAATGCTTATTTAATGAGTATAACTGCTTTCATTTTACATTGCAGCTAGGTAAATGATACAATAACAACCAAATTATGTAGTATAAAATTATGCAGAAGTTAAAAAATGGGCTTTCTGGAATAATTAGAGCAAAGAATGAAGGAAGGTTTTTAAGTTCATGTATTGATTCGTGTATTGACTCAATGGATGAATTGATTGTGGTATATAATGATTGTTCAGATGATACAGAGCGTATATTAGCAGAGAAAGTGAAACAATATCCAGATAAATTAAAAGTTTACCCTTTTAATCATGATGTCTTGTCGCACAATCTTAGTAAAGAAGAATTTGAATATGCGATATCTCTTCCAGAAGATTCTGTAAGACTACATTCAACTCAATGTAATTATGCTCTTTCTAAAGTCACTTATAAATATGCGATGATAATTGATCCAGATCAGATGTATTTTGCGGATGAAATAGAAAAATGGAGAGAAGTTTGTCAGAAAAAAGTAAAATTGAGATGGAAATTTAATTTTATTTGGGGATATTTTTTTATGATGTATATATCATTGTACAGAAGAGTCTCTGTAAAGTTAGGATATCCCTGTTTGCAAATGATACCTGATTGGTTGGTTGGTTTTTTCAAAAATAAATATAGTGAATATATAAAATGGAGATTGCAGGAGGGAAAAATTGCAATTTCTTTTTCTGGAGTCAATTTATTTTATGATGGTGAGTGGACGGTTCCTTTTGATAAGTATAATGTACACCCTCCATATAATGGCGAGGGTGATACTCTTTTATTCCAGGTTTCAGAGAGCACTTTTTTTACCAGGTTTTTTGATAAGAATAAACGTCCATATGCAGTTATTGAGCGTTTCCGTCATCCCTATAAAGTGGCTATAGCAGATTCTCCAATATGGTTTCATTTTCATGCAAATAGAGATTACTGTTATGAAAAGGTGAAAGCTGTAAAAGGAAAGTTCCCGGATTTATTTGTCCCGTCTGATGATTTTGTAAAAATGTCTTATAAAGCGGTTCATGATAAAATGGATGATCATGTACCGACTTTGTTTCAGCGGATTTTATTTGCTTTAGTCCATAAAATGGGTATACAAGTTATTTGTAACCATTTGTATCTATTAAAGAATATGAAATTATAAATTTAAGATTAGATGATACCTAAAATTATCCATTATTGCTGGTTTGGCCGAAAGGCACTTCCTCGTTCGGCAAAAAAGTGTATAGAGTCGTGGAAAAAATATCTTCCTGATTATGAAATAAAAGAATGGAATGAAGATAACTTTGATGTGAATATGATTCCTTATACGCAGGAGGCATACTCAGCAAAGAGATATGCTTTTGTAAGTGATTATGCGCGATTTTATATATTGTATCATTACGGGGGCATATATTTTGATACTGATGTGGAGGTAATAAAACCCATTGATGACATCTTGGAAAAGGGTGCTTTTATGGGATGTGAAACAATTGCGGAAGAGGAGATACCTTTGTATGTTGCACCTGGTTTGGGATTAGCTTTGGAGCCTAAGAATGAGATTATTAAAGAATTACTTGATTTATATTCATGCTTGCATTTTATAAACTCAGATGGAACTCATAATTTAAAAACCATAGTTCAGTATACAACAGATATTTTAGTAGAACATGGATTGCAGAAAAAGGGAGATATTCAAAATGTAGGTAATATATGGATTTATCCTAAAGATTATTTTAATCCTTATGATTGTGAGCATAACAGGATGGTGTTAACTATCAATACTCGTACCATACATTATTTTGCTGGAACTTGGAAGACAAATAAAGAACGTTTTATGGAGTTTGTAGAAAAAACATTGGGGCATTATGGTGTAGATTTTATACATCGTATAAAAGTAATGATTTGTAATCACTAGGTTGATATAAACTTATTTCTAAAACAAGAAGACTATGATAAAATACGATTTTTTGGTTGTGGGCTCAGGACTGTATGGAGCAACTTTTGCTTGTTTGGCCCATAGACAAGGCAAGAAATGTCTGGTGATTGATAAGCGCACTCATCTGGGTGGTAACATATATTGTGAAAATGTAGCAGGAATAAATGTGCATAAATATGGTGCACATATTTTTCATACTTCAAACAAACGAATTTGGGATTTTGTGAATTCGGTTGTAGAATTTAATCGTTACACAAATTCACCTGTTGCAAACTTCAAGGGTAGGCTTTATAATTTGCCTTTTAATATGAATACTTTCTACCAGATGTGGGGAGTGACAACACCAGAGCAAGCCATTAAGAAAATCGAGGAGCAGAAAGAGGAGGTGATGAAGAACATGCAAGCGCAAGGGATTGATACGCCAAGAAATCTGGAGGAACAGGCTCTACTGCTGGTCGGTAAAGATATTTATGAACGGCTGATTAAGGGATATACAGAAAAGCAGTGGGGGAGAAAATGTGCGGAATTACCAGCTTTTATAATCAAACGTCTTCCTGTACGCTTAGTTTTTGATAATAACTATTTCAATGATAAATATCAAGGAATTCCAATTGGAGGATATAATCGCTTGATTGATGGACTTCTGGAAGGTATCGAATGCAAAACTGAAGTTGATTTCTTTGAAAATAGGGAATACTGGAGCTCTGTTGCTGATAAAATCGTATTTACAGGAAAAATTGATGAATTTTTTGATTATCGTTTCGGTAAGTTAGCATATAGAACCGTTCGGTTTGAAGAAGAAATATTAGATACTGCAAACTATCAGGGAAATGCGGTGGTAAATTATACGGAAGCTGAGATTCCGTATACACGAATTATTGAGCACAAACACTTTGAAAGTTTCGGACAAGAGGTTTACGAAAATCCTAAAACCGTTATTTCAAAAGAATATTCTGTAGAATGGGAAGAGGGAATGGAACCTTATTATCCAGTGAATGACAGTCAGAATTCTTCTCTGTACCAGAAATATAAAGAATTGGCTGACAAAGAGAAAAATGTAATATTTGGCGGACGTCTGGCTGAATACAAATATTATGATATGGCCCCGATTATTGAGGCGGTATTTAAACAATTTAATTTTTGATTTATGTATAAAGGTTATAAAGTAGTAGTAAATACCGCTGCAGGACGCCGTCGGTATATGCAGTATTTGATACCGTATATTGTATCATGTCCTTATGTAGACCGTTATGATATTTGGGTAAATACGCACAATGGGGCAGATATCGAGTTTTTCAAACAGATGGCAAGTAGGTTTCCAGTGGTAAACTTGGTATGGCAGCCTGATGGAGTGGTAAATGGTAATGCAAGTATCAATGCCTTTTATAAAGCTTGTGTAGAAGAACAGACCATCTATTTTAAACTGGATGATGATGTCGTTTGGATGGAGCCGGGGTTAATTGAAAAAATGATTCAGTTCCGTTTGGACTATCCACAGTATTTTCTGGTCAGCCCTTTAGTAATTAATAATTCCTTGTCAACTTATCTTTTGCAACTTGATGGCAAGATACAGCTTGATCAATATTATAACGCAGAATCTTCGCATCCTATATTATGGAAAAGTGGATGTTTTGCGCGTGATTTGCACCATTGGTTTATCAATAATTATTTGATAACAGAGCATTGGGACCGATTGCATTTAGGTAAGAAGGAAATGGGAATGACACGCTTTTCTATCAATGCCATATTATGGTTTGGTGATGAAATGAAGAAATTTAAAGGAGAAGTTCCTGGCGATGATGAAGAATATCTTTCTTGTATTTATCCTACGCAGCAAGGGTTATCGAATGCCTGGAACGGAGATGCTATTGTGGCTCATTTTGCGTTCTTTACCCAGCGTGAAGAATTAGATCGAATGGGTATTTTGGAGAAATACGGCAAGTATTGTATAGATAGCTGGAATAAAGATGATAAGATGAAAGAAATATCTGGTTTTGTTCAGTCTGTAATGAAAGATATTGCTTCCAGACAGGCTGAATTGGAGGCTCAGCCATCACCTTATCGTCGAGTTCCTCCTCGTAAGATACCGCATGCACGTATTAAAAAATTGATTCCGGATATTGTATTGGAGGTACTCCGTGAACGTCGTCAGAATAATAGAAATACTGGATTCATTATAAAATAAGAACAGATGTCTCAGAAAATCTTGTCAATTATAGTCCCCACTTACAATATGGAAAAGTATCTTTCCTATTGTTTGGATTCTTTTTTAATCGATAAAAATAGAGATAAACTTGAGGTCATTATCGTGAATGATGGGAGCAAAGACAGATCTTTGGAAATTGCCAAGGAATATGTGTCACGTGCGTCTGATGTCTTCAGGGTGATAGACAAGAAGAACGGAAACTATGGGTCTTGTATTAATGCTGCACTGCCTGTGGTGAATGCGAAATATGTGAAAGTGGTAGATGCAGATGACAGTGTAGATACAGTTCATTTAGATGAATTTATTACTTTCTTGAGTGAAAATGATGTAGATTTAGCCCTGTCTGATTTTGTTTTGGTGGATGAAGACAGGGTAGAATTTAAACATATCTCTTATGATTGGGGTAAATCTTTGATGAGAATGAAGGAGGTTTGTGTCACCGGTCGTTTTAAGGATATGGAAATGCATGCTGTGACTTATCGTGCCGAACTGCTCCCGAGGATCGGATATCGTCAGACTGAGGGTATTTCCTACACAGATCAGCAGTGGATTTTTGCCCCGATGTCTGTTGTAGAAACTGTAGGGGTTTTTAATAAATCTGTTTATCGGTATTTAGTTGGCCGTTCCGGGCAGACTATTGATCCAAAGGTAAAGATTAAAAAAATGGCAGACCGTACAAAGTATGTGCTGGATATGATTGCTTTATATGATAAACTTTGTCAATCAGTTGGTCCCGAGGTTAAATCTTATCTGGACGCTCGCATTTTTCCGAATATTAAGGATATCTATATTACTTATTTTACAAATTCTTCTTTAGTTAACCGAAATTTGATACAAGATTTTGATATACAATTTAAAAAGTATTCTTATGTATTGTATCAGCATGTGGGACAACTGAATATTTACATTAGGTTTTGGAGGCAGATTGCAAGATATTCCGTTGTAAATTCTGCTTTTTGTAGACTCTTTAATGTTTTATTGGGGCTAAAAAACAGATAATTAATATTGCTGAAGTATGAAAACAATCGTGAATATGGCCTGTGGGCTTGCTAACAGGATGTTTCAATATGCCTATTATATCTATTTACGTAAAGAAGGCTATGATGTAGCAGTGGATTATTTTAATACTGCGGTTCTTGCTCACGAAGATGTAGCTTGGAATCGTATTTTTCCTAAGGCTACATATCAGCAGGCTTCGGAAATAGAAATTAGAAAAGCTGGAGGAGGGCATGATTTTTTTTCAAAATTGCGCCGCAAGTTTTTACCGTTTACCACACGGGTTATAGAGATGAATGGAGCATTTGATGTATCTTTGCCTCCGAAAGATAAGATGTCGTATGTGTTGGGAGTTTTTCAGTCGGCAGCAATAGTTGAGGCTGTAGAGTCCGATATTCGGGCATGTTATGTGTTTCCGGAATTTGAAAGTCAGTTTAATCTTGGGCTTCAGTCTCGTTTATTGAAAGAAAATTCTGTTGGAATCCATGTACGTAAAGGGAAAGATTATCAGGAAAGGAAATGGTATCAGAACACTTGTGAGGTCGATTATTATAAAAAAGCAGTGGAGATGATTCTGAAAAACGTTGAGAATCCGTCCTTTTATGTATTTACAGATAATCCTACTTGGGTAAAAGAACACTTTGAGTGGTTTGACTATGAACTGGTTATGGGAAATCCGGGGTCTGGATGGGGAAGTCATTGTGATATGCAGCTGATGAGCTTGTGTAAGCATAATATTATTTCCAATAGCACTTATAGTTGGTGGGGAGCTTTTCTGAATAATAATCCGGATAAAATCGTAATCTGCCCTCATGTGTGGTTTAATTCAGAAGTGGTAAAGGACTTTTCATCTGATAAATTACTGATAAAGAATTGGATTTCTTTGTAATATTTGAACTGAATACTTAATTGTGTAAATTGAATTTTTTGAATCATGCAGCAGAGCCCTAAGGTTTCAGTGATTATACCGGTATACGGAGTAGAACGTTTTATAGAACGTTGTGCCCGTTCGTTGATGGAGCAGACGCTTGACAATGTGGAGTATATTTTTGTTGACGATGCTTCTAAGGATAAAAGTATGGAAATTCTACAAACGGTATTGAAGTGCTATCCTAAGAGGGAGAATTCCATTCAGATTGTCAGACATAATCAAAATAAAGGATTGCCTGCAGCGCGAAATACCGGGTTAGAAATAGCTTCGGGAGAATATGTCTTTCATTGTGACAGTGATGACTTTATGGAACTTGGAGCTTTAGAGGCTTTGTACAATCAGGCAAAACAAGATGACGCGGATATTGTATGGAGTGACTGGTTCCTGACTTTTGAGAAAAATGAGCGATATATGCATGAGCCTTCTTTTTCCACTCCTGAAGCAGCTTTGAAGGCTATGTTGGGAGGGGGTATGAAATTTAATGTATGGAATAAATTGGCAAAACGTACACTTTATACTGATTATAAGATTGTATTTCCTTCTGGGTATGGTATGGGAGAAGATATGACGATGATTTTACTTTTTGCATATGCGAAAAAGGTGTCTTATTTGCCGAAAGCATTTTATCATTATGTTAAGATGAATACTCAGGCTATTTCCAGAGCTGTATCTACAGATAATTTATGTGCTTTAAAATATAATGTCGGGCGTATTGAAAAAATCCTTAATAGCTTATATGGAGATAAATATAATCAGGAAATCGCATTTTTGAAGCTGGAAGTAAAATTTCCGTTTTTGATTATGGCTCCTGATTCAGCTCTGTATAAGTTGTGGCAGGAGTGGTATCCTGAGGCGAATCGTTTTATATTGAAAAATAAGAATGTTTCTTTGCGGAGTCGTCTGGTTCAAATGTGTGCTCGATATCATATGTATTGGTTGGTCAGATTACATTATTGGTTGATATGTCGGCTGGTATATGGTGTGATTTATCGGTAGTTTAAGCAATATTGAGAGGTGGAATTTTTATAGAATAGTGAATCATGTTCAAGTCAATCCAAATCTTTATAACAGTAGTTTTAACAAGTTTGTTTTTTTTCCCTTTTTTCTTTTCATTTTTACCAATGGTAAATACTAAAATGATGTTGGCGGTATTGGGGGGATTGGCCTATTTAATAGATCATTTTAATGGGAAAACTACGTCGTTTGAAAAGGGATTATTTAATATTTCCATTGGTGCATTGGGGGTTTCTTTTTGTAGTTTCCTTTCTATGACAGTAAATGGTACTCCTGATGATTCTTATTTAGGATATGTCATATCTATGTTGGTATGGCTGTTTGCTGCATATTTTTGTGTAAGTCTGATGAGAAGGATTCATGGAGAAGTATCAGTGGAAATAGTAGGATATTATCTTTTAGGAGTTGCTTTATTACAATGTACTTTGGCGTTGTTAATACATTTACTGCCATGGCTGAGTAACTTAGTAGATACGTATATCACGGGTGAAAAGTATATGGGAGTTGGAGTGGAAGAACGTCTTTATGGAATCGGTTGTGCATTGGATGTAGGAGGTGGTCGTTTAGGGGCAGTCTTGATTATTCTTGTATATCTGATCCTATTATCTGTAAAGCGTGAAAAATCACGATGGCTCTTTGTTATGTTATTGTGCTCATTCATTTATATTTTGGTGATTGGAAATATGATGGGGAGAACTGCCAGTGTGGGAGCTGCTATTGCTATTGCATATGGCATTTTTGTTGTGTTTACTACCCCTGATTTTTATAAAGCATCCTTTAAACCTTTTTTGTTGACAGGAGGAATTGTGCTCTCTGCAGGCATTATTGTCTGTGTGGCTTTGTACAATATGAGTGCTGAAGCAAGAGATTTGTTGCGGTTTGGTTTCGAGGCTTTCTTTAATTATTTTGAATATGGAGAGTTTGAAACGAATTCTACCAATATGTTGTCTGAAGGTATGATTTTTCCAGATAATTTAAAAACCTGGATTATTGGAGATGGTTATATGGCAAGTGGTTTGAATGACCCATATTATATAGGTCCCTCTGATTATGGGTTTTATATGAATACAGATGCTGGTTATTCTCGTTTTATATTTTACTTTGGTCTAATCGGACTTTTTACATTTGTCTTATTTTTTATAAATGTTTGTAAGGTGTGTATTAATCAATTTGAAAATGTGAAGTTTCTGTTTATTGCTATATTTCTATTAAACTGCTGTGTTTGGATTAAAGTTTCTACGGATTTATTTGTAGTATTTGCTCCATTTTTATGTATATCTGTAGCTTCTGCCATAAATGTGGTCCAGTCCAGAATGAATTTATTATAGTTTTTGTCTTTAATTTCATTGGAATGCATGAAAATAATCTATTGCATACACTCTGTCTGTAATCCCGGGGGAATGGAACGGGTGCTGTATAACAAGGTGAAATACCTGGCCGAACGGCTTCAGTGGGAGGTGATGGTAGTGACTACTGACCAGCATAACCGGCCGCCTTTTTATCCGTTCCCGAAAGCTGTACGGATGGTTGATCTGGATATCAATTACTCAGTTGATAACGATAAGAACGTATTTCGTAAGATTGGGGGATATTTGCGCCGCCGGCGTTTGCATCGCAAGCGGCTTACAGATTTGCTGATGAGGGAAAAAGCAGATATTGTGGTCTCTTTGTATCCTTCTGAGTCATCGTTTATTCCTGATATTAAGGACGGAAGCAAAAAGGTGCTGGAAATTCATTATTGCAAATTTTTCCGGCTTCAGTATGGGCGGAAAGGAATATTAGGCTGGATTGACCGGTGGAGAACCCGTCAGGATGAACGGATTGTGAGCCGTTTTGACAAATTTGTGGTACTTACCCGGGAGGATCAGGGGTATTGGGGAAACCTGTCTAATATTGAAGTGATTCCCAATGCTGCGTTGTTCTTGGGAAGCGGATATTCGGATGTGTGTGCGCATCGGGTGATTGCTGTAGGGCGATTGGATTACCAGAAGGGTTTTGACCGCTTGATTAAGGCCTGGGAACTGGTTCAGCAGAAAGAGAAATTCCAGGATTGGAAATTGGATATATTTGGCCAGGGGGAATGGAGAGATATGCTGCAGGGAATGATTAATGAGCGGCATTTGGAGAAGTCAATCTGCCTGAATGCTCCTACTTCCCACATCGGGGCTGAGTATGCCCGAAGTGCCATGCTGGTGATGAGTTCCAACTATGAGGGCTTCCCGATGGTAATGATTGAAGCAATGGCTTGTGGACTTCCTGTGGTATCGTATGATTTTAAATGTGGTCCTAAAGACATCATTCAGGATGGAGTGAATGGAATGTTGGTGCATGAGGGGGATATTCGCGGGCTGGCTGAGGCGATGGAAAAGGTGATGGAGGATGAAACCTTACGGAAAAGCCTTTCGGTGCAGGCTCGGAAGATTGTGGAAACGTATGCCGAGGAACGGGTGATGAATCAATGGATTGTAATGTTTACTTCTTTATTGGATAAATGAAAAAGCTTTTACAGATAAACCCTGTGATCCGGATGTCTACTTCTACCGGACGTATCATGCAGGAAATAGGGGACTTGGCCATGCAGCACGGATGGGAGAGTTACATTGCCTATAGTAAAGGACGGGATGGGGTAAAGCCCTGTACATCAAAGTTGTTGCCTGTAGGAGACAAGTGGAGTGTGGCCTGGCACGGGGTAATGACTCGTTTGTTTGACAGGCATGGCCTGGCTTCGGTAGGAGCAACAAAAAATTTTATTCAACAAATCGCTGATATTCAGCCGGATATTATTCATATCCATAATATTCATGGATATTTTTTGGATTATAAGATTTTTTTTGACTATCTTTCGCACTGTAATACTCCAGTTGTATGGACAGTTCATGACTGCTGGCTCTATACGGGACACTGTTATTACTATTCTTATATAAGGTGTGACCGGTGGAAAACGGGGTGTGGCAACTGTCCGCAGCAGCGGAAATTTCCTGCCAGTTGGGGACTGGACAGGTCGGCGCAGAATTTTTTGGATAAGAAAGCTGCATTTACCTCGATTCCGGCAGATCGTCTGACGATTGTTCCGGTTTCCGAGTGGATCAGGGGTGAGATGCAGTCTTCTTTTTTGAAAGACTGTCGTTTTCAGGTAATTCATAATGGTATCGACTTGAATGTGTTTGACATTTATGATACGGAGGCGGTGAAAGCCAAATATGGATTGCAGGGAAAGCGGATTGTGCTGGGAGTGGCGAGTATATGGAGCAGAGAGAAAGGTTGGGATGATTTTATGGAACTGGCAAAATTGCTGAACGAGAAAGAGGTGATTGTACTGGTGGGAGTGAAGCCGGAAGAGATAAAGCGCTTGCCGGCAAAGGTGAAAGGAATTGCCCGTACGGAAAATGTACGTCAGCTGGCTGAACTTTATGCAGCTGCTGAGGCTTTCGTAAATCCGACCTGGCAGGATAATTATCCGACGGTAAATCTGGAGGCAATTGCGTGTGGAACTCCCGTGGTGACTTACCGGACTGGGGGAAGCATTGAGGTGATAACTGCAGATACAGGCTTTGTGGTGGAACAGGGGGATGTGAATGGCTTGTTAAATGCTGTAAGGACTATTGAACAGAGAGGAAAGGCAAATTACCAACATTTGTGCAGGGATTTTGCCTGTAAGCATTTTAGGAAAGAGGACCGATATATGGATTATCTGAAATTATATGATAATCTTATGAAAGGCCGTTAATTTCAGATAGATACAAAAACAAAATCAAAGACTAGGTATTGGGATTTTGGTAATAGAGAGGATAGTAGAGAGTAATTATGGCAGTTATAAATGGGGGAATTTTTAACCCTGGCCAAAGATAAGATACTATGAAAAAAGAGAGTCTTAGAATCTTACAGTTAGGTAAATTTTATCCTATCAGAGGGGGCGTAGAAAAGGTGATGTACGACCTGATGTGGGGATTGTCAGAGCAAGGGGTGGATTGTGACATGATGTGTGCATCGGAAGAGATGGGGAACCGGATCATAGAGATTAATGAACATGCCCGTCTGATCTGTTGTAACGCATGGCGCAAGATCGCTGCTACGATGATTGCTCCGGCAATGCTTGCTAAGTTGAGAAGCATCTGTAAGGATTACGATATTATTCATGTACATCATCCGGATCCGATGGCATGTCTGGCGCTTTATTGTTCAGGCTATCGTGGGAAGGTGATTCTGCATTGGCACAGTGATATTCAGAAACAGAAATGGTTGTTGAAGGGTTATTTGCCCTTTCAGAAATGGCTGATACGCCGTGCGGATTATATCGTAGGAACTTCTCCTGTTTATCTGAAGGAATCTCCGTTTCTGAAAAAGGTACAGGATAAAACGTTTTGTCTGCCCATCGGGGTAGATGCGCTTCCTGAAGCTCCCGAGTTGGCGGAAACCATCAGGAAGCGGTATGGTAATCGGAAAATCATTTTTTCATTGGGCCGCCTGGTACATTATAAGGGATATCGCTATCTGGTGGAGGCTGCCCGATACCTGGATGACAGTTACGTGATATTGATAGGGGGAAGCGGAGCTTTACGGGATGAACTGGCAACTCAGATAGAACGCTTGGGCCTGCAGCAGAAGGTGATTTTGCTGGGAAGGGTAAGCGATGAGGAACTTCCCGGATATTATGAAGCTTGTAAGGTGTTTTGTTTGAGCAGTATACAAAAAACAGAGGCATTCGGAATCGTACAGATTGAGGCAATGTCATGCGGAAAACCGGTAGTGGCAACTACTATTCCTGAGTCGGGGGTGGCTTGGGTAAATGCACAGGGCATCTCGGGGATTAACGTGGAGCCTGAAAATGCAAAGGCATTGGCAGATGCTGTGATGGAAATTACGAAAGAGGAGAGTGTCTATGAAAAATATGCAATGAATGCCCGTAAGAGATATGAGGAGTGGTTTACTAAAGAAGGAATGATAGAGAAGTGTTTAAATTTATATAATTATTGTTATGAGTAAGATAGAGGTTAAGTCGAATTTTGATTCAAAATCCCTTCTGGAAATGGGAAGGGTAAAAGGACATGTAGGTTATTATGATGGAATGTCTCCATTATGCAGATGCTTGAAACGCTTTTTTGATGTATTGGGCAGTCTGCTCGGTATGATTGTTTTTTCTCCATTTTATTTAATTATCAGTCTGATGATCTGGATGGAGGATCATGGGCCGGTACTGTTCCGGCAGGAACGGGTGGGATACGGTGGACAGATATTTGTCCTTTATAAATTCCGCTCTATGACGATTACAGCCGAAGCGGACGGCAAGCCGGCTCTTTGCCAGAAGCGCGATGCCCGTTTGACAAAGGTGGGAAGATTCCTGAGAGAACATCATCTGGATGAACTTCCGCAGTTGTGGAATGTATTGAAAGGAGACATGAGCTTTGTCGGTCCCAGACCGGAAAGACAGTATTTTGTAGACCAGATCAAGGCAATTAATCCGGATTATGAACTGTTGTACCAGTTGAGACCGGGATTGTTTTCTCCGGCTACATTATACAACGGATATACGGATACGATGGAAAAGATGTTGAGAAGACTTCGGATGGACTTGGAATACTTGTCAAACCGTTCGTTATGGCTGGATACGAAAATCATTTTTCTGACAGTATATTCCATTTTGTCTGGAAAGAAATTTTAAAAATAGATTAGGAAAAAGGAATGAAGTTAAAACCGAATTTACGCTTGCGTCAGATAGGACGGCGGTTTATGGTAGTGGATATGGCTACTGAAAGTGTGGATATGTCGAATGTATTTACACTGAATGAGGTGGCTGCCGGAATCTGGAAACAGATTGGAAAGGAAGAGGTGGAAGTGGAGAGACTTGCCGACTGGTTGTGTGAGGAGTATGAAGTGGACCGGGAGACGGCGCGTAAGGATGTGGAACGGTTAGTGCTGGAGTGGCAGAAGTATGGGCTGCTTGTCTGAGGCTTTTCTGGTGTTGCTCCGGTCGGGACTGTGGGAGCAGGAACCGGATGATTTATCGTGTTTTCCGCTGTCTGAACAGGACTGGACTAGACTTTTGCGCATCGCACGTCAGCAGACGGTAACGGGACTGGTATATAGAGGAATATGCAGGCTTCCCGAAGAACTGCTTCCATCTGATATCATTCTTATGAAATGGGTTGTGGCAGTAGAGCAGATTGAGCAGGGAAACAGCCGGATGAATGAAGGACTGAAAGGGCTTTATCATCTCTTTGTGAAAGAAGGGATTATTCCGGTTTTGCAGAAAGGACAGGGAATCGCTCAACTGTATGAGGAACCTCTTTTGCGTGAATTTGGAGACATTGATTTCTATTTTTCCGACAGTGAAATGAGTCGGCAGGCGGTGGACTTGCTTGTTCGGCTGGGAGTGAAAGTCAATAAAATGCCTGACGGTAGTTTTAATTACCGGTGGAAAGGATGGGAGGTGGAGCATCATTCCCGTCTGATTGACTGTTATAACCCGTTTCTTCAGGGATATCTGAAAAAGCTGGAAGCCGTGACGGACTGTGTCCGGATTCCTATGGACGGAGCGGAAGACCTGGAGGTAAAAGTGCCTTCTCCTTGTTTGAACCTGGTGTTGCTGGATATGCACATCATGAAGCATGCGTTCGGGTGGGGAATAGGCTTGAGACAGCTATGCGATATGGCACGTGCCTGCTATGTGTGGCATGGAAAGATGGATACTAAGCTGTTTAAGGAGGTTTCCAGGAAAACGGGAATTACCCGGTGGAATAGTCTGCTGTTTTCGTTTTTGAAGGACTATCTCGGACTTCCGGCAACATATTTACCGTACGAAGTGAAACCGGTAGACTCTTCTGCTCTGTTGGAGCGGATTATGACAGGGGGGAACTTTGGCTTTTATGGAACAGGAAGACTGCAGGGCGGTACTTCTGTCTGGGTACGAAAATGGAGGACAGCCTGTTCGTTTTTGCGAAATGTGAAATTTGCGTGCAGGTATGCTCCAAAAGAGGGATTCTGGAGTTTTGTCCAACTGATGAGAGGTCAGTTCTGAATAGATATAAATAACTGATTTTGATAAGAAAAAACTGATTTTTGCTTTTTTTTTCTGAAAACAGTTATTATTTTGTTTTATAGTTGTTAAGTTGTTTGTAATGATGTATATTTGCACGAATCTAAGAAGTTTTTCGTTGATAGGATGTCGTAGGGGATATTTGCTTCTTGGAGAGTGGGGATGAATTTGCTTCAGTAAATTTTGTAGAGAGTATTTTGTTAATAGAATTTGATTGAAAAACTGACTGAAATGAGAAAACAAATGATTCTGTTGTGGGGGCTGATTGGACTCCTGATATTTTCTTCTTGTGCATCTCGCAAGAATTTCGTTTATCTGAATGACATGGTCATGGGAGTGGACTACCCGTTTGATGCCAAACATGAAGCGGTAATCCATAGCGGTGACCGTTTAGGCATCACGGTAAGCTGCAAGAATCCGGAACTGGCTATTCCTTTTAATGTACAGGGTGGAAACTTCCAGATCGATGCTACGGGTAATGTGAAGGTATCTGAAGTTACAAGTAGCAAAGGTAAGGGATATCTGGTGGATGCGGAAGGTAATATCGACTTCCCTATTTTAGGTAAAATGCAGGTGGAAGGCTTGAAGACCAGTGATGTAAAAAAACTGATTGAGGGAAAAATCAAGGAAAGCGGTTATATCAAGGACCCGTTGCTCTTTGTAGAGATTCTGAATTTTAAGTATACGGTATTAGGTGCTGTGGGACACAATGGAACCTTTACTTCTGACGGTGACCGGGTTACGTTGATTGAAGCAATTGCTAATGCGGGAGACCTTACATCAAAAGCAAGAATAGACCGTGTGACGGTAATCCGCGAAATGGGAAAGGAACGTAAGATGTTTGTGCATGACTTGCGAAGTACGGATATCTTTTCTTCTCCTTGCTTTTATCTGCAGCAGAACGATGTGGTATATGTGGAACCGAAATACAAGAAGAAGGATGTGGAAGACAGAGGATGGCAGATTACTACTTTCCTGTTGTCTTTGGTAACGGCATGTACTTCTGTTTTGTGGGTAACTAAGAATTAATGGTTAATTAAGATAGAGGGAATATTCGATGAGTGACAATTCTATGAATAAGAATGAACAAGGAGTGAATCTGATAGATTTGCTGGTATATCTGGCATCTAAATGGAAATGGTTCTTGCTGTCAGTATTGATTTGTGTAGGCTTTGCCTGGTATAAGTACGCCAGTGCTCCGTTGGTTTACTTCGGTAAGGCTACGGTGATTATTAAGGACCCTTCCAATAAGACGTCTTCAGCAGGTCTGGACCGTTATGATAACTTTATCAATAAGGTGAATGTGGCGAATGAAATCCTGCAGTTCCGTTCCAAGAAACTGATGCGTGAGGTGGTTCAACGCTTGCATGCGGATGTCAGTTATCAGATTAAGGACGGACTCCGGTATAACGAACTGTATACGCAGGCTCCGGTAACTGTCAGTTTCCCAGATGCAACTTCGGAACAGGCTTGGGCCTTTGATGTAAAGATTACGGGAGAAAATTCTGTAGTACTGTCTGACTTCAGTAGCAGTGAGGAACAGGAGGAATATTCGGTTACGCTGAACGATACGGTTACGCTGAGTATGGGCCGTGTAGTGGTATCGCCTACTAATTTTTACGGAAAGGGGTGGCTGGAGAAAACCATTAAGGTACGTAAGTCTCCGGTAGATGCAGTTGCTGCCCGTTATTTGGGAGCGATGGGCATCCGTCAGGAAGAGGAGGAATCTTCTATTTTGACACTGTCGGTGAAGGATGCTTCTTCTGCTCGTGCGGAAGATATGCTGAATATGCTGGTGAATGTGTACAACGAGGAGGCTATCAAGGATAAGAACCAAGTAGCAGTGAATACGGCTAACTTTATCAACGAGCGTTTGATTATCATCGGACGTGAGTTGGGAGATGTGGAGTCGGATTTGGAATCGTTCAAACGTGAGAATCAGGTAGTGGATATCAGTTCATCTGCCAGCATGTATATGGGCGAGTCGCAGAAGTATGGTACGGATGCTTTGGAAATGGAGACTCAGTTGCGTCTGGCCAAATATATTAAGGAGTATCTTACTGATCCAAAGAAAGATACGGATTTGATTCCTGCCAATACAGGTATCAATGATATGAATGTTGAAAATCAGATATCGCTTTATAATGCAACGAAATTGAAGCGTGATCATCTGATTGCGGACAGTAGTGACAAGAACCCGGTAGTGGAAGAACTGAATAATTCTTTGCGGGCCATGAAGCAGAGCATTATTCGTGCGGTGGATAATATGATTGTGAGTCTAAATGTGAAGCGTAACGATGCACAAAGCCGGGAACAACAGGCACAAAACCGTGTAGCTGCTATCCCGACCAAGCAGCGCCAGATGCTTTCTATTGAGCGTCAGCAGAAAATCAAGGAGTCGCTGTATCTGTTCTTGCTGAACCGTCGTGAGGAGAATGCATTGTCTCAGGCCATGGTGGACAACAATGCACGAGTGATTGACAATGCGGAAGCTACGGATTCTCCGATTTCTCCGAACCGCAACAAAATTTTGTTGTTGGGATTGGTAATCGGTATTGCACTTCCGGGAGCTGTGTTCCTGATGATTCTGTTTATGGATACGCGGGTACATAACCGTAAGGATATTGTAAAGGCTGTATCATTGCCGTTCTTGGGTGAGATTCCGCTGGATAAGAAGGTCGCAGAAAGACCTCATGTACGAGGAAAACAGAATCTGTCGGTACAGGCTCAGGGAGATGATATTGTATCGGAAGCCTTCCGTATCCTGCGTACCAATATGGGATTTATGGCAAAGAAAGATCGGGCCATGCAGGTGATTACCTTTACTTCATTTACTGTTGGATCTGGTAAGACATTTATTTCCCGTAACCTGGCGATGAGTCTGGTGTATGCGAAGAAGAAAGTGATTGTGATGGACTTGGATATCCGTAAAGGTACGTTAAGCCGTCATTTGGGTAAACATGTGACGGGTATGACGAACTTCCTGTCCGATAATACGGTAGGCATAGATGATATCATCCAGAAAACGGATTCTTTTGATGTGATTGCTTCTGGAACGGTGGCTCCGAATCCGGCAGAGTTGCTGATGGATGAGCGTTTGGATGAACTGGTGGCAGAGTTGCGTAAGCGTTATGATTATATCATAGTTGATAATGTACCGGTAGGACTGGTGGCAGATGCTACTATCATTAATCGTATCGTAGATCTGACCGTCTTTGTGGTGCGTGCCGGAAAGCTTGACCGCCGTATGTTGCCGGAAATTGAGCAGTTGTATCAGGAGAAGAAACTGAATAACATGGCAATTGTACTGAATGGTGCCAGTCTGCATCATGGTTACGGCTACGGCTACGGCTATGGTTATGGTTATGGCTATGGTTATGGTTACGGCTACGGAGAAAAAAAGAAAAAGTAATAACTAAAATATGAGAATGTTTAATCAATAAAGAAAGAGAGGCTTTTTATGAAGAAAAAAAAGTATGAAGCTCCACAGACCAGATACCTGGAAGTGGAGTTAGAACAAGGTTTTATGAAGGCATCTGTGGTAGACAAAGATGGAAATGATAGTGAAGTGACTACTACAAATCAGGAAATTTCTGGGGATTTTGATTTTACTGATAATACATGGAATTAGTGAAAAGAAAGGAGATAGATTATGAATCTTAGATATACTTTAGGAACTTTTTTTAGCAGTTCGTTGATAATTTTTGCAATGAGCAGTTGTGCGGATAAAGAATTGTCCGAGAATAATCATGGTGTAATTCCTCAAGGAAACGGTATTGTATTTGGTGCGAATGCAAACTATGCGGGAGGGGCACAGTCTAGAACTGATTATGGAGATTATGAAACTGATCCAGATGGTAATAAGGTAAGCCAAAAAATTTTGTGGTTAGATACTGATAAAGTTGATATTTATTCCGAAAAATCTCCTAACAATACACAAGTTGAATATGGCATTCAAAAAGTAGACGGTAAAGATTATTTGCTTGCTTTGGGAGATGGATTGCAATGGGATTATTCTTCTCAAACACAAGACTTCTATGCAGTTTATCCCTCAAAGAATAGTATAAAAAATGAGGCTGTTAAAAATTTAGTTAAATTTGAAAAAGGCGTATTAACAGGATATGTTCCAGTAAATCAACAGCATACTATTACTAAGGAAAATGGAAAATGGATAGCAAAACCGAATATGGATTATTTATATATGGCTGCGGTTGCAAAGAACTATCCAGTTCCTACAGATCCTGAAAAAAGTGGAATTTCTTTGGATTTTGTTCCTTTGACGACAACACTTGAGGTTACTTTTGTTGGGCCGACAGAAGCTCCTATTGCTTCTTTTAATGTTTTTGCTCCTGAAAAAAATCCTATAGCTGGCTCTTTTACATGTGATCTCGCTGGAAAGTTAGGAGAAGATGGTTATCCTATTTGTGAGTATGCCCCTTCATCTACTGTCCGGAATATGATTACTGTGACTACGTATTATGAAGAGAATGGAAAACAAAAACCTATAGAACTGCAGGATGGAGAAACAATCACTTTTAATGTATTCCTTCTCCCTCATCAAGATTTGACTGACATTAGTCTTAGGGTTGCCGGATTTAATACTGCAAGTAAAACAATGACTTTAGCAAATGGGGGGAATAAAGTGGTACTGCAGCCTCATAAAAAAACATGTCTGAAAGTTAAAGCTCCACAGATTTCTACAGGAGATCAAAATAATTGGATTTCAGGTATAAATGATAAGGTGCTTGTCTCTCAATTATCAATACCAGGAACTGCAAATTCTTTCTCTTATACATATGATAAGGATAATCCAGAATGGTATAAAACACAGTTAAAGTCTATTGAAGAACAATGGAAGGCTGGTATTCGTTGCTTTGAATTAAAATGCCCTCAAAATTCGGATGGTAATAGCCTGGAGAATTCGCCCTTACAGTGTAACCGTCAGGATGTAGGCATTACTTTCGGAGAAGCTGTAGATAAAATTTGGGGTTTGGTTCAAGGTTCTAGTGAATTTGCAATGATTATTCCTGCTTTTGAATCTAATTCTGGTCGTGGATCATATCTTCTTGATTTTGTGAGTGATTTGAATCAATTTTTTACAGATCATTCTCAATATAAATATACTACTTATAGTAGAAATTTGACGGTTGGAGAAGCGAGAGGTTCTCTTATGTTCATATCGCGTATTACAAGTGAGGAAGATGGTAATATGAATATTGGAGTACCTGTAGAAGGTGTATTTATAGATCAGTGGGGCTCTTTGAAAGATAACTGGAAGAGAAGAGGATATCCGGTAGATAACTGGGCTAAAGACATTGACTTTGGTGAATCATATATGGAGTATTATATGCTTAATGGTGGAAATATTCCTAATAATATTCCCGTACGAAATGACCAAAATGTAGATTTTATGCATACCACCATTCGTAAAGGAGGAACAACAGGTAGTGCATATATTCAAGACTGGTCAAGAGTTGTAAAGACATCTTCAAGACTGGTCAAGAGTTGTAAAGACATCAGGCAATTATTTGTTGTTTAACAGTACTGATTATTGGGGAAGTTCAATAGAATGGTCTCGTTACGCCTATTGGACAGAGTCTAAGACTGAAAAAGAAAAAGATGTTTGGAATACATTCTTATTGGCAATTGAAGATAATAGCAACCAACAAGGCTCTACTTTTTATATCAATTCTTTGGATGGATATTATGTAGATCAAAATATTAATTTGAGTTGTAAACCTTATGTGGAAGGACGCTCTGATGATTATAGAAATGGATATTCAGTCATAGGAGGTAATAATGCTACATATAGTTACGGTAACGGTGGTGTAGCAGGTAATATCGCAGGCTTTGCTGCTGACATAAATAACTATTTCTATAATGAAATATTGAAATATGGTGTAGATAATATTTATGGACCTATGAATATTGTTTTGCTTGACCGTGTATATGAAGAGGGTGGTGGATCTTATTTGCCGTCTGTAATTATTATCAATAACTATCGTTTCCCTTTGATTACAATTGATGATATTTCGAATAGTGGACAGGGAATAGATGGTTCTTATGAGGCTGGAGGAAGTATTATAAAATAATACAGTGTATGAAAGAATGCCATTCCGTTAATGAATAGGCGGAATGGCATCTTTTGAAGAATAAACATAAAAGTGATGAAGCACGTCAACAAATTTATATTCTGTCTTTTGGGGATAGTTGTAGTAACAGCCTGTTCTAAAGAAGAAAAAATAGATTCCTCTTTTACTGAGAATGTTTCTATCTATGGAAGTTTGGAAAGTTTTTCACCGTTATCCTCGAGTCGTACGCAGGTGGGAGATATTGTAGGAACTGATGGAGCTTTGCAGATGGAATGGTCTGTAGGGGATCAGGTCGGAGTTTATGGCGAACAAACACATAATGCACGATTTGTAAGTAATAATACTGAACCTTCAGCACAAACGACATTTGCGGGAGCCGTTGTTTCAGGAGATATTCCTCAATATGCTTATTATCCATACGATGAGAATACTATTGATGTTCATCAAATATTGGTTGCGATACCTTCTACCCAAATATATTCTGATGTATATTCAATTTCAAAGTATGATGTAAAGGCTACTGATCAGATTGTTAATATGGGCGCAGGAAACTACCAGTTAAAGATGCGTCAGATGTTGTCATTGATACGGTTTGAATTTGCTTTAACAGATATACAAGGATTAGGTGTTGATGAAGTATTACAGCAGGTAAAAATTGAAACGAATGTACCGGTTACTGGAAATTACAGTTATGATTTGACAGATTTGAATAAAGGTCTTGTAAAAGGAGGAAGTGATGTAAGCCAGTCATTAACTTTGGTATTGGCTAATCAACCTTCTCTCTCAGAAAAGGTGATAGCTTATGCAGTGGTTGCACCTGGTGAACATGCTGGCAAATCCTGGAATTGCACTTTCCTGACTGATAAGCATCAGGTTTCTTTTTCTACAACGGCTCTTTGTGACTTAGAGGCTGGAAAGTATTACGTCATGCCTTTGAATGCCACGATATTGGAAAACAACGATGCTGTGATCGAGGAGGCACCTGCACCAGAAGAAACTGCCAATTGTTATATGATAAATCAGAGTGGTGAGCATTCTTTCCTGGCAAATGTAATCGGTAATGGACCGAAAGGAATTATTCCAGATGCTGGTTTTCATACTGAATCGGCTTACATATCTCCGAAATCAGCAAAACTGTTATGGCAGGATGTAGATGGATTTGTGGATGTGGCATCAGTTAGACTGGGCACTGATAACCGTTGCTATTATACTGCTAAATCAAATGTCGGTAATGCGGTTATAGCTGTTTATAGTGGTGAAGACTGTACTGGTGACATTTTATGGAGCTGGCATATTTGGGGAGTTGGTGATGAGCCAATCTCAGATGATGTATATACAAGCAGTGCGGGTTATCAATATACGGTAATGGACCGTCCGTTGGGAGCTCATGCAAAAGAATCTATGATCTGTACACTTTATCAATGGGGACGAAAGGATCCATTTTCTAACCAGACTACGGTTTATGGTGAGTCTGGTGCTCAAGATGTTTCTATTTGGCCCGTTATTTCCGGAGTTGAAATGGGAACTTTAACAGCTTCAGTTTTGAATCCGGATAAGTTTATTACAAATTCCAAGACAGGTACAGACGGAGATTGGATGCAGGTTCCCAATAACAGCTTGTGGGGGGACGATAAGGAAATCCCATATATATGGCCGGATGTATATAGTCATCCGGACTGTAAACCGGGATGGGTTTCACAGAAAACAATCTATGACCCTTCTCCTGTAGGCTATCGTGTTGCAAGTCCTTATGTATGGACTGGTTTTGTAAATGCAAGTGATGGCTCAAATCAGTCTGTTTCACCGACTTCAAGATTGGATCAGATTCATTATGTTAAGTATGAAAACAATGGCTGGTATTTCCAGAAGGATGAAACAGATATGTCAGGTGTTTACTATCCAACTACTGGTATGCGAAGTACAGTAGATGGAGAAATGATGTATTATGGTAAATATGCTTATTATTTTGCCAGTTCTCCTCACCGGACCCGTACACTTTCTACAGGGTTATGGTGTGGTGAATATGTACCAGTTTCTCCTAAACAAGCCGATGATAATACAATTTCATCGATGGAACTTTGCCAGCGAGGTAATGGTTATGCAATTCGTTGTGTAAGGGAATAAACATAATCTAGTAACTTAAAAAATAAAACTATGATGAAGAAAACGTTAATGGCGGCTTTAGCCTTGTTTGCGGCCGGTTCTGTTTGGGCTCAGACTGAGCAGAATAAAGACATTACAGAAACTGTGGAATATAGCACAGATAAGTATAAGGTAGAAACCAACTCATTCTGGAGCAACTGGTTCATCAGTGCCGGCGTAGGTGGTCAGGTTTATTTGGGAGACCATGACAAGCAGCGTAAGTTCGGTGAACGCATTTCTCCGGCATTGGATATCGCAGTGGGTAAATGGTTTACTCCGGGTATCGGCGTGCGTTTGATGTACAGTGGTCTGAACTTCAAAGGTGCTACTCAGAACGGAGCTTATACCAACAATCAGCCTATCGAGGGAAAGCCTTGGCACGGATATTGGTTGACAGAACAGAAAGTGAAGTACATCAACTTCCATGCAGATGTACTGTTCAACCTGTCAAATATACTGTGCGGTTATAATGAAAAGCGGGTTTACAACTGCAGCCCTTACTTCGGTCTGGGTATTGCACGTGTAACCAGCAAGCCTAAGAATACAGAAATTACCGGTCATCTGGGTATCATGAACTCTTTCCGTCTGAGTTCTGCATGGGACTTGAATCTGGATCTGAGAGGTTCTTTGACTAACGACCAGTTCGACGGTGAAATCGGAGGTAAAGGCGGTGAAGGTATGTTCGGTATTACTGCTGGTGTAACTTACAAGATCAAACCGCGTGGCTGGGACCGCAGCAAGACTATCCTGCGTGTGGACAACAGTGCTATCAATGCATTGCGTGACGAACTCGACCGTGCAAATGCTGAAAATGCACGTCTGCAGCGTGCCATCAACGAAAGCAATCGTCAGGAACCTGCCAAGAAGGTGGTTGCTTCCAACCTGATTGTCTTCCAGATTGGCAAGTCTAAGTTGTCTAACGAAGCACGTGTGAACTTGAAGATGATGGCTGAAGCTATCAAGGCTTCTGATCCGAATGCAGTTTACACAATTACTGGTTATGCAGATGCCGGTACAGGTAGCAAGAAGCTGAACGAACGCTTGAGTAAGAAACGTGCTGAGGCTGTATACGACTGCCTGGTTAACGAATTCGGCGTTTCTGCTTCTCAGTTGCGTATCGACTATAAGGGTGGTGTAGACAATATGTTCTACGATGATCCTCGTCTGAGCCGTGCCGCAATCACTCGCAGCAACTAATCAGCATTTGTCTGTCGGTATTTTCTGACGGATAAGGGGTTTATATAATGAAAAAAGTTCTATTTTTGCTTGTGTACTACAGGCGGAAATAGAACTTTTTTTGTATAACTTTGTTATATGTGGAAAGATTTCACTGATAGAGTGATATGAGGATACCGGTGGAATGTATTGTTTGAAAGTAAACTTGAAAGTGTCGGATCATGATGGATTTGCTGAAAGGAAATAAAGAGATACGTGTCAGGGATTGTGCCGTATGGCTTTGGAATGCGTCAAGGGGCTTCCGGTTGCCGGTGGTATTCATCGCACTGATCGGGATGGGGCAGGTGGCTGCTTCCCTGTTTTTTGTGTGGGTGTGCAAGCATCTGATTGATATCGCTACGCATCATTCGGACGACCGGCTGCAGTGGTTTATTGCTGCACTGATAGGGTGTCTGCTGTTGCAGCTCGTTTTCTCGGTGACGAATATGCGCCTGGGTACGAAGGTGGAGATTGCTTTCCGCAACAACCTCCGTCACCGTCTGTTCAATCATGTGATGGAGAGCCGGTGGATGGGAAAGGAAGTGCTGCACACGGGAGATATGCTGAACCGGCTGGTGGAGGATGTGCCTACCATTACAACGGCAATTTGCCGGAACATTCCTTCTGCAGTGGCTACGGTTGTTCAGCTGTTAGGAGCTTTGGTGTTTCTTTCCCGGCTGGATATGCGCCTGGCGGGAATTGTCCTGCTCATTATGCCGGTGGCCTTGCTGCTGAGCCGGCGGTATGTACGGAAGATGCGTAAGTTGTCGAGAGAGATACGCGATACGGACAGTCGGGTGCAGAGTCACCTGCAGGAGCATTTGCAGCATCGCAACCTTATCCGTGCCATGGAATATACGGCGTATTCCAACAATGCGCTGGCATCCTTGCAGTCGGACTTGCAGACGAAGGTAATGCGACGCACGGATTTCTCGGTCTTTTCACGCTCAGTCATTCAACTGGGCTTTTCGGCTGGTTATGTGGCAGCTTTTCTGTGGGGAGTGTTCGGTATTTATTACGGTACGGTTACCTTCGGTATGATGACGGCTTTTCTGCAGCTGGTGGCTCAGGTGCAGCGTCCCATTGTTGATCTGGGGCGTCAGATTCCGGCCTTTATACAGGTGTTTACTTCTACCGAGCGCTTGTCGGAACTGTCTTCGCTCGACCTGGAGCAGAAGGGGGAAGCGATTATGCTCGAATCTCCGGTGGGAGTCCGTCTGGAAGAGGTGAGTTTTGCCTATCCTGAAGGAAGGCGCAGTGTCTTGCAGCATTTTTCACACGATTTTCTGCCGGGAAGTCTGACGGCCGTAGTAGGAGAGACGGGAGTCGGAAAAAGTACGCTGATCCGGCTGATCCTGGCTTTGCTGTCGCCGGTAGAGGGGAGGGTGGTGTTCTACAACGGTAATCGTACGGTAGAAGCTTCTTCGCGTACCCGTTGCAATATCTCTTATGTGCCTCAGGGAAATACGCTGATCAGTGGAACCATCCGTGATAATCTGCTGCTGGGAAATCCGGATGCGGGTGAGGAGGAGCTGAAGGCGGCTCTGCATACGGCGGCAGCGGATTTTGTGTGGGAACTGCCGGAAGGTCTGAATACGCTTTGCGGGGAGCAGGGTGCGGGACTGAGTGAGGGGCAGGCACAGCGCATTGCCATTGCGCGCGGACTGTTGCGCCCGGGAAATGTGTTGCTGCTCGATGAGCCGAGTTCTTCGCTCGACGAGGATACGGAACGGAAACTGCTGGAGCGGTTGTCGAAGCAGATGCAGGGGAAGACCTTGATTATGATTACGCACCGGGAGACCATTGCGCAGCTTTGTTCGTCGGTGGTGCGTTTGAAGAAAGAAGAATGTGAGTGATTTTACTATATATGAACTGATAAAATATTAGGTATGGAAACTGTAATTCCTTTTGCACTGTTGTGCTTTACTTCGTTTTTTACGCTGACAAATCCGCTGGGTACGATGCCTGTGTTTCTGACCATGACGAATGGACTGGACGAGGAGGAGCGGAAGCATATTGTCAAGCGGGCTACCATCATCTCGTTTATTATCCTGATTTCGTTTACGTTCTGCGGACAGTTCTTGTTTAAGTTCTTCGGAATATCGACCAATGGCTTCCGTATCGCTGCGGGAATTATTATCCTGAAGATCGGATATGATATGCTGCAGGCGCGTTATACCAATACGAAACTGAAGGATGAGGAAATCAAGGCGTATGCCAATGATATTTCGATTACGCCGCTTTCCATACCGATGTTGTGCGGACCGGGAGCGATTGCCAACGGAATTATCCTGATGGATGATGCGCAGACCTGGGAACTGAAGGTGACGCTGGTAACGGTGATTGCGCTGGTGTATGTGCTGACGTTTTTTATTCTCCGGCTTTCTACCCGTCTGGTGACGGTGATGGGGGAGACGGGAAACAACGTGATGATGCGTCTCATGGGACTTATTCTGATGGTGATTGCCGTAGAGTGTTTCGTGGGAGGTATGAAACCGATTCTGATTGATATCATCCAAAGCAGCGGAATGTAAGCGCGGTCTTGGAGTGTGACATAATGATTTTGGTCGGCTAATGGTTGGGTTAGTTGGCAAAATGAAGAAAGAGGGCGTGGCTCTCTTTCTTTTTGTTTATACGTGGGCGTTTTTATAAGAATAAAGTTACGGCAGTTGCCTTGTGGCGCCTTTCTTTTTGGCATAAAGTTTCTTTTTGTTAAAAAACGGGAAGGTGATATAAGTTTATTTTAAATGTTTTGATATTTATTATGGAAAACGATTTTCTGCTATTTAGCATCATTTTATAAAAAAAAGTCCTTAAAAAGCTTTTATTTCTGATAAATTATATATATTTGCCCCTGTTGAATTGCAATAAGTGATATTTTTAATGTGTTACTGTGAAATTATAAGTGGGGAGTTCTTTGTGCTTATTGTATTTTATTTCGTTTATATTTGTGAAAATTAATAGTTAATTGAGTGAGTGTTTTATGAAAAGAAAGTTTATGTTGTTTTGTGCCTGCCTATTGATCAATATAGGTTGGGCCATTGCTCAGTCATCTGAGATTTCAGGTGTAGTGCTCTCTGCAGAGAACGGAGAGCCTGTAGTAGGAGCATCGATTTTAGTGGAGGGAACTACCGTCGGAACAATCACAGACATTGACGGAAAGTTTTCTCTGAAAGTAAACAAAGGAGGGAAGTTACAGATTAGCTACATCGGCATGAAAACGAAATCGTTGGCAGCCAAAAACAATATGGTAGTGAAGCTGGAGTCGGACTCCGAGTTACTGGAAGAGGTGGTGGTTACGGGTATGCAGCGCATGGACAAGCGTTTGTTCTCTGGTGCCGCCACGCAGATTTCGGGTGAAAATGTAAAAATGGATGGTTTGGCTGATATCAGCCGAGGCCTGGAAGGTAAGGCTGCCGGTGTATCGGTACAGAATGTATCGGGTACTTTCGGTACTGCTCCGAAAATCCGTGTGCGTGGTGCTACTTCTATTTATGGTAGCTCTAAGCCGTTGTGGGTAGTCGACGGTGTCATTATGGAGGATGCGGTTGAGGTGAGTGCCGATCAGCTTTCTTCGGGTGATGCGGAAACTCTGATCAGTTCGGCTATCGCAGGTCTGAATGCGGATGATATTGAAAGTTTCCAGATTTTGAAGGATGGTTCTGCTACTTCTATCTATGGAGCACGTGCTATGGCAGGTGTGATTGTAGTGACTACCAAGAAAGGTAAGTCGGGAGTCAGCAAGGTAAATTATACCGGTGAATTTACGACTCGTCTCGTTCCTAGTTACAATGATTTCAATATCATGAATTCTCAGGAGCAGATGGGAGTTTATAAACAGATGGAACAAAAAGGATGGCTGAATTTCTCAGAAACCATCCGTGCTGCTGAGAGTGGTGTGTACGGTAAAATGTATCAGTTGATGAATACATTTGATCCGGTAAGCGGATTGCCTCTGTTGTGGAATACGGAAGAGAGTAAGGCTCAGTATCTCAGACAGGCAGAAATGAGAAATACAGACTGGTTTGACGAACTGTTTTCTCCGAGTCTTAGCCAGAATCATTCGGTAAGCTTGAGTGGAGGTACGGATAAGTCTTCTTATTATGCTTCTTTAAGTGCAATGTATGACCCGGGATGGTATAAGAAAAGTGGAGTAGAACGCTATACAGCCAATATCAATACTTCATATAATATCTCAAAGTGGTTAAGTTTCAATATGATTGCGAATGCTTCTTACCGTAAACAGGAAGCTCCGGGTACTTTGGGACAGGAAGTGGATGTAGTAAGTGGTGAAGTAAAGCGTGATTTTGATATTAACCCGTATTCGTATGCATTGAATACTTCACGTACACTCGATCCTCAGGAATATTACACAAGTAACTATGCTCCGTTCAATATTCTTAATGAGTTGGACAACAACTATATTGATTTAAATATTGTAGATGTGAAATTCCAGGGAGAATTGAAATGGAAACCGATTGCTGGTCTGGAATTTGCCGCATTGGGAGCAGTGAAGTATCAGGGTACTTCGCAGGAACATAAGATTAAGGATAATTCGAACCAGGCTGAAGCTTACCGTGCTGGATTGGATGATAAGACAATCATGGATAAGAATCCTTTCCTTTATCAAAATCCGGATAACCCGTATGCATTGCCGATTACGGTATTGCCGGAAGGTGGTATTTACAGAAGAACGGATTATAAGATGTTGAGTTATGACTTCCGTGGAACTGTCAACTGGAATAAGGTATTTGATGAAGTGCATCTGACTAACTGGTTCGGAGGTATGGAAGTCAATTCAATTGACCGTACTAAAGCGAACTTCCAGGGATGGGGATTGCAGTATGCCAATGGAGAGACTCCGTACTACGTATATGAATATTTTAAACGTGGAATCGAACAGGGAGATCAGTATTTCGGCCTGAATAACTCTAAAGTTCGTAGTGTGGCTTTCTTTGCAAATGTCAACTACTCGTATGCCGGACGGTATTCTTTGAATGGAACAGTGCGTTACGAAGGTACTAACCGTATGGGTAAGAGCCGTAGTTCTCGCTGGTTGCCTACATGGAACGTATCTGGAGCTTGGAACGTTCACGAAGAGAAGTTCTTCTCCGCACTTGAACCAGCATTGTCTCACTTGACATTCAAAGCTTCTTATTCATTGACTGCTGACCGTGGTCCGGCGGATGTGACTAACTCCAAGGTTATCATCAACAGTTATATTCCGTTCCGTCCGTTTACAGGTATACAGGAACCGGGATTGAGAATCATTGACTTGGAAAACAGTGAATTGACTTATGAAAAGAAGCATGAGTTGAACCTGGGTGTGGATGTCGGATTCTTGAATAACCGCATCAACTTTGCCATGGACTGGTATACGCGTAATAATTATGATTTGATTGGTGCTGTGAATACTCAGGGTGTGGGCGGTACGATTCTGAAACTGGCCAATGTGGCTTCTATGAAATCGCACGGTGTAGAATTTACGTTGTCTACTCATAATATCAAGAGCAAGAACTTTAACTGGAATACCGACCTTATTTTCTCAAAAGCTGAGAATGAAGTAACCGATTTGCAGCAGAATGCGAATGTAATGGATTTGGTTGCAGGTGTGGGATTTGCAAAACAGGGCTATCCGGTACGAGGTTTGTTCTCTATCCCGTTTGAAAAACTGGACAAAAATGGTATCCCTGTACTGAGAAATGAGTCTGGACAGTTGTCAAGTACCAGCTTCAATTTCCAGGAACGTGACAATACGGATTTCTTGATTTATGAAGGTCCGACTGATCCGACAATTACAGGTAGTTTGGGTAACGTGTTTACATATAAAGGATTCCGTCTGAATGTATTTATGACTTATTCGTTCGGTAATGTGGTACGTTTGAATCCGGTATTTAATGCGAAATATTCAGACTTGAGCGCCATGACACGTGAGTTTAAAAACCGTTGGACATTGCCGGGTGATGAAAATGTAACAAATATTCCGGCTATCATGTCTGCACGTATGTATAACGAACTCAGTGATTATGCATATGCTTACAATGCATATAATTACTCAAATGTACGTGTAGCTAAAGGTGATTTCATTCGTCTGAAAGAAATTTCTTTGTCGTATGATTTCCCGAAAAACTGGATTAAGCCGTTGCTGTTGTCTAATCTGTCTTTGAAAATACAGGCTACTAACTTGTTCCTGCTGTATGCTGACAAGAAGTTGAACGGACAGGATCCTGAATTCTTCAATGCCGGTGGTGTAGCTTCTCCGGTTCCTCGTCAGTTTACGCTTACTTTGAGATTGGGATTGTAATAACAAACATTTGTAAATTCGTTGACTATGAAACTTTATAATAAATATATTTGGGGACTCTTGTTCATGGGGGCATCTGTTGGGTTTACCGGATGTAATGATTTTCTGGATGTGATGCCTGATCAGCGTACGGAGGTAACTCCTGATAATGCCGATTATCTGCTGGTTTCGGCTTATCCGAATTGTATGCCTTTGGAAATCTTTGAAATGTATAGTGATAATACAGATGCATATCCTAACCGTTTTTCTGAAATGGATATGCTGCAGGGAGATTTGTTCTGGTGGAAAGATACTTCTCAGAACGGTACAGATTCTCCGGCTTTTCTTTGGGAGTCGTGCTATCATGCCATTGCGGCAGCCAATCAGGTATTGGATATGGTTGAACGGAATGGAAATCCTGCCAACTTGGCTTCTTTGAAGGGAGAGGCTCTGTTATGCCGTGCATTCAATCATTTTGTACTGGCTACCACTTTCTGTAAGGCATATTCTCAGTCGGCAGAGACTGATTTGGGTATTCCATATATGACTTATCTGGAAACAACTGTTTCACCGAGCTATGAGAGAGGTACGCTGAAAGAGACTTATGAGATGATTGAGAAGGATTTGCTGGAAGGTATTCCTTTGCTTGATGACAGCCGCTACAAACAGGCCAAATATCATTTTACCAGAAATGCGGCTTATGCATTAGCTGCACGCTTTTATCTGAATTATACTCAGCCTGATTTGTCAAACTATGATAAGGTGATTGACTATGCTACAAGGGTATTGGGTGATAATCCGTCAGTGAACTTGCGTAACTGGGAAGCTATCGGCAAGTTGTCAGTGAACGGAGATGTCCAGCCGAATGAATACATTGATGTAGAGAGTCCGGCTAATATCCTGCTTATCAGTTATCACTCTTATTGGGGGTATGTAAGTGGTCCTTATGGATTGGGAGAACGTTATGCACACGGACCTAAGCTTTCGTATGAGACCAATCGTTCCAACGGCCCTTGGGGAAATTATGATCCGTCACATAATGTGTATTATACAGATGTATGGAGCAATTCTTCGGCTTTGCCTACTAAGGTGGTTTCAATGAAGGTAGCTCAATATAAGCAGGTGATTGACCCGGTGGCTGGTACGATTAATGGTTATTGTGTCAATGCGGCACTGACAATGGATGAACTGTTGCTTTCTCGTGCTGAGGCTTATGCGGTGAAGCAGGATTATGAGAGCGCAGTTGCCGATTTGAACGCGTGGATGTTCGCATATACTAATCAGGAGACACCTATGACGGTAGAAAGCATAAATAATTTTTATGGCAGACTGGCATATTATCAACCGTTACAGCCGACTGTGAAAAAGGAATTGCATCCGCAGTTTGCAATCGTCAGTGATGTGCAGGAAAACATATTGCATGCGGTTTTGCAGGCACGCCGTATTACCACTTTGTATGAAGGACTCAGATGGTTGGATATCAAACGGTTCGGTATTACAATTTATCGCCGTTTCATGCGTGATGACGGTAAGATCGATATTATGGATATGATGAAGGCAGATGACGAACGCCGGGCTATTCAGCTTCCTAGTGATGTGATTACTGCCGGTATGAAACCTAACCCAAGAAATTAAGGAGGATGACGTATGAAAAAAATATTTATTTATAGTTGGCTTGTCTTTTTTGCAATGGTGGGTCTGTCTGCCTGCAATAATGAAGAGAACGAGGTGGATACAGCAAACAGTATCTTTGCAGGAGATCTGGTTCCTGGGGAGATGAATGAATTTGATAAATGGTTGCTGGAGAACTATATCTATACTTACAATATTCAGGTAAAGTACAGATTGGATGATAATGAGACGGATGTGAAGTATGATCTGGTTCCGGCTGATTACGATAAGGCTTTTGCCCTGGCCAAGATAGTCAAGTATCTGTGGATGGAGGCTTATGATGAAGTGTGGGGCTTGCAGACTACCCGTGTATATGTTCCGAAGTTGATTCAGATGGTTGGTAATGTGGCTTATACTGAATCGGGTATGATTCTGGGACAGGCAGAACAGGGAATGAAGGTTACGCTTTTTAAAGTAAATGACTTGGATCTGGACAATTTGAATGTGGATGAGTTGAATGAGTTTTATTTCAAGACAATGCATCATGAATTTACTCACATTCTGAATCAGCGTAAGCCGTATGATGTAAATTATGACTTGATTACGGAATCGGATTATGTAGGATCTGACTGGTACCGGATTTCTGGTACAGAAGCACTGCAGAAGGGATTTATTTCAAATTATGCAATGGACCGTGGCTCGGAGGATTTTGCTGAGATGATGTCTATTTACGTAACCAGTACGGCAGACATTTGGGAGAATTATCTGAAAATAGCAGAACCTGATCCGAGTAGTCCATATTATAATCCGAATGTAAACGGTAGAGCTATTATTGAGAAGAAGTTTGCTATTGTGTACAAGTACATGAAGGAATCTTGGAATGTAGATTTGGATGAGCTCCGTGCTGTGGTACAGCGCCGGCAGGCTGATTTCCCGATGTTGTTCAATGATTAAAATGGATGAGGTATGAAAAAAATTGTATTATATGGTTTAATGGCTTGTATTACATGGAGTATGCAGTCATGTCTTTTCAGTGAAGATGATTTGTTTGAGGTATCTTCTGCTGAAAGGGAAAATGCGGCAGTAGAAGAATTGAGCCAGGTGCTGGTCAGTTCAGAAGGAGGATGGAAATTGGGATATCGTTATGGTGGTTCGTCTGGAGACGGTGGAGCTGCAAATATCTTTTTGAAGTTTACTGACAAAGAGGTGGAAATGGCTTCTGATTTTCAGACATCTTCCTATACTGCGGGAGATGTGAAGACCAGTCGTTACTCGATTCAGTCTTATCAGGGTACCATGCTGACTTTCGATTCGTATAACCCTATTCTGCATTCATTCTGTCAGCCTAACAGTTATATGGATCCGGGATATGAAGGAGATTATGAATTCATCGTTCGTTCTGTATCTGAGAATGAAATCATTTTGACAGGTAAAAAGTATGGGGTGGAGATGGCGTTGACTCGTCTGGAACCTGCTACTGACTGGGAGGGTTACCTGACTGCCGCGGCAAATATTGATGTGGAGTCGGATTTCACCTCATTTAATATGTTGGTAAATGGAAAGAATATTGGGAAAATTCAAAGAAATGGAAGAACTTTTATTCTCGCTTCGCAGGATGAGTTTGGTACAGTTTCCTACACGTATGTCCCTTTTATTTTTACCGATAAGGGGATGAACTTGATTCGGCCTTTGACTGTCGGCGAGGTAATGGTTCAGAATTTTACTTGGGATTTCAATTCGAATTCATTTATCTGCACGGACAATGGTGTGGATGTGAAGTGGGTGTTCGAACGTCCTGCAAAATATGATATGTATGTGGGTAAATATAATATCCAGGCAGGTAAACAGCGTATCCCTGTGGAAATAAAGGTAAAGAAGGATGGTAAGAGCTATCAGCTTGTGATACCGTATTCTAGCTGGACCATGGAACTGGAACTGTATTATGATACGGAACGGGATGATATCTCGGTTGCAGGTCAGGTAGCTGGTTATTATAATGGATTCCCGGTTTGTCTGTATCCGGGATCTGCCTCGGGTAATTTCTATGCTGATTTGAACAGCGTTTTCGAAGGACATACGGTAGAAAGGGATGGTTCTATTGAAATCTCCTTTACCAATAATCCGTATACAGAAGGAGCTGGCATGTACGACTGGCTGTTTATCTACGAGGATGGTGGCTACCGGGCCACAGCTATTTGGGAAAATCCGGTATTTGTGAAAGTGTCAGAATGATAAAATGTGTATTATGAAACGAAATCTTTTTTATATTTGGATATTATGCATTTGTTGTGCATTTGCAGCTTGTAGCGAAGAGGATTCTCCGGTATATGATTCAACTTTGAGAATTATTTCGGTAGAAAACATTAATTTTCAGCCTGATGGCGGATGGGGCAGCATTACTGTAGAGGCTGTAGGTACGTTGGAAGCGTCTTCGGACAAGGAGTGGTGTACGTTTAATATCGAAGGGAATACAGTGAATGTGCATGCAGAGCATTTTACTGGAATGTCCAGCCGTACGGCGGCTATTACAATCAATGCTGATGGTAAGAGTGTTACCGTTCCTGTAGTACAGGAGGGACTGGTTATGAGTACCGATGAGTATGATTTGTATCACTGGTTTGATTATTCGGGAGGCAGTTTCTCTTATTCATTTAAGGCAAACTGTACATACGATGTGTCTTTGTCTGCTGATGCGGCATCATGGGTATCTTATGAGATGGACGAAGAGAATCACTTGTTGAATGTTACTGTAAAACCTAATGCAAGCAGTACTCCTCGTGGAGCTGTCATAAGTATTTTTACTTCTACTAAGGAAGTTAAATTGCAAATCTCGCAGGTGGAAGTTGCCGAAGAGATGATAGCTGATGTATGGAACTGTGCTTATTCTTCTATGGGACTGGCTGGTGATGATGGAGTACCTGTGCCTGTAGCTGCAGATGTACCTATACAGAAGACGTCAACCGAACATCTTTACGTGCTTCCTGCTTTAACTTTACAGGATGTTTATCTTCCATTGGTATTTGAGAATGGGCTTTTAAAGATTGCTGCCGGCCAGAATGTGGGAACTATCCAAGGCTTTAACCTGGTGACTTTGTACAGTTCAGAAGGTGGGGCTTTGTTCTTGGAAGGTGATATTGTAGGTCTCCCAATGTATGAGAATGGAAAAGTGGTTTATAAGTTTGGCCGCTCCAGAGCTGCTTCGGGAGGTAGTGCCGTGGCTGATCTGATTCTGGGTGCTTTCCAGGGATCCACTTTTGCAGGTTGGGTAGAACAGGTTTTGAATTTGTCTCTAAGCAAGGATTTATAATGTACAGAGACTTGATAATCAGATAGAATTATTCTCTCTTATAAAGTTTACTATATTCGCGCAGTCGGCTTTGTGAAAAGTCGGCTGCGTACTTTTTATGCCCTTGCCTGAAAGACTGGGAGTGTCTGATATGGAACATGGGAGGAAGGAAGGGCGTGGCTGCTTGTTTTTTCTTTGTAGGTAAGTCGGATATAGCTGAGGAATGGTAAGTGTAATGAATAAGCCGGTATTACTGGTGGGGGGTACTGCTTTTGAGAAAAAAAAGGAATTAAGTGGAGGAAACAGGCATCAGGTATGGATGCGGAGGCAGACAGCAAGCGAGTAAGGGGAAAGGGAAAACAAGAGAGAGGGAGATGAAAGGCAGCAAGTAATGGAATGTCTGCGGAATCGGGTTGCAATAGCAGTGCAGGGAATAGGTAACAGATTGATCGTACAAGGGGATAAAAAAGCGAATCCCCCGGTTTACATCCCGTAAACCGGAGGATTCTTGCAGTTGGTTTTTATAAGTGATTGCGCAACCGGAATCCGGTTGCTGTTTTTATAGGTTTATTTCTTGTTTTCGATATCCATCTTACGCTTCAGAGCTTCCAGATAGTAGTAGTCTGCATAGTTCAGAGGCACGTCGATTTCGTTGTTGTGAGGAATACTTCCTACGCTGTGCATCAGGATAAAGCGTCCGTTTTCTCCCAGAGCAGCGGTGTAGTTGGGCGATGCCAGTGATTCCATGATCTTGTCGGCATATTCCTTGTAAGAAGCAGCATCCGGCAAGTTGTAAGTGCTGATTTCATACAGTGCAGAAGCGATGACTGCAGCCGAAGAAGCATCTCTCGGTTCGTTCGGAATGTTCGGTGCATCCATATCCCAGTAAGGAACCAGGTCGGCCGGCATTCTCTTGTGGTTCTTCATGAAGTTGAAGGTCTTCAGTGCCTGATCCAGGTACTTCTTGTCGCCGGTTTCACGATAACATACGCTGTATCCGTAGATAGCCCATCCCTGTCCGCGAGACCATGCTGATTCGTGTGCATATCCCTGAGCTGTGTGGCGGTTGCGTACGCTTCCGTCTTTCAGGCTGTAGTCGATTACGTGGTAGCAGCTTCCGTCTTCTCTGAAGTGTTCCTGCAGGGTTCTGTCGGCATGTGCTACGGCTACCTTATAATATGTAGAGTCGCCTGAGAGTTTGGTAGCTTCGAACAGGAGTTCCAGGTTCATCATGTTGTCGATGATAACCGGGCATTCCCAGCCTCTCTGTGACTGCCATCCCTTGTCTACGTTCCAGCTCTGGATGATACCGGCTTTTTCACGGAAACGTGTGCAGAGTGACTTCGCAGCTTCAATCATTACATCCTTGTAGGCTTCCTTGTGGCTCAGACGGAGACCGTTACCGTAGCTGCAGTTTACGATGAAACCGATATCGTGGTGCCATGTCAGAGTCTTGGCCGAATCCAGTGCTTCAGTATATTTCTGTGCCAGCGGAATCAGGGTAGAGTCGTTGGTCAGTTCATACAGATACCATACGTTGCCTGGGAAGAATCCGCTTCTCCAGTCTTCGTATCCGCAGTAGAATACCTTACCTTCCGGAGTCAGCGTAACCGGGTTCAGGATCTTTCCGCTTGCTTCAATTGTGTCGATTTCCAGACCAATCTGTTTTCTCGCGTTTTCAATAGCTTTTTCACTCCAAGTCTTTTCCACTTCCTGTGATTTCTGTGATGTGCAGCTGATAGCTCCGACAGCCATCAGTGACAGTGCACTGGTGCGAAGGATGTTTGCTAACTTCATAAATGATTCTTTTTATATATATGATTATGCTAAAATTATTTTCATGGCTTTCATAGTGTGCCGCGTGGCAGAATCGGATAATCGCTGAAGGATTATCAGCCTGAATTCCAGTTACAATATTAGGACTTTTTTATCAATTAAATATGTACATTTCATACGATTTTATATATAAAATTGTACATATGGATGATTTTTTCAACTGATTCGTATTTCTCCTCTCTTTCCGGGCGGAAAAGACGGGGAATTTTTGATTTTTCGTTCTCCGGGAATGCAAGTGTTTCATTGTTAACGGGAAATCTGTGAATGGAGGATTTTTGAGGCGGATGGACTATTTTGGATAAATAATGGAAGATTGGATACGGATATTTAAGGGATAATGATAATATTTGCAACTGAGATATCACTTGTTTGAAGTTCGATAGTAAATCATAAGCCTTATTGTTCGTTAATCTTAAATGGAAGTTCGTAGTTTGTAAATAAGAAGTACGGAAATATAGTTTGTGACTTTCTAAAATAATCGTTTTTATGTCAACATGGGAAGCCGGGTCTCCGTCAGGGGACAAAGGCTTGACGGCTTGGAGCTGATGTGATATTAGCTCTAAGCTGTTTGTAATTATTTGCTTTTAATTTATTGAAAACAATTTTAATCAATGGATATAATGAGACTTTCAGGTTATGTAATGGGAGGAATGGCCTTGCTGGGCGTTCCGGAATGTATGGCTTTGGAGGCTGCACCACAGGAGTTTCCGAATGTGATTTATGTATTTCCCGACCAGTTCCGCAATCAGGCACTGGCGTTCTGGGGGCAGGATGGGTTTAAGGAGCATGTCAACTGGGTGAACGACCCGGTACATACGCCGAATCTGGACCGGTTCGCGCGTGAGTCGGTGGTGCTGAGCTCGGCCATGAGCAACTGTCCGCTGAGTAGTCCGCACCGCGGAATGTTGCTTACGGGGATGTATCCTAACCGGAGCGGGGTGCCCTTGAACTGTAACTCTGAGCGTCCTGTCAGTTCGCTGCGCGAGGATGCGGAGTGTATCAGCGACGTGTTCAGCCAGGCGGGATACGACTGTGCGTACTTCGGAAAGCTGCATGCCGACTTCCCTACACCGAATGATCCGGAGAATCCTGGACATTATGTAGAGGACAGGGTGCCTGCCTGGGATGCGTATACACCGGCCGAGAGACGGCATGGATTCAATTATTGGTATTCGTACGGTACGTTCGACGTGCATAAGGACCCGCACTACTGGGATACGAATGGAAAGAAGCACGAGCCGAAGGAGTGGTCGCCGCTGCATGAGGCTGCGCAGGTGGTGAAGTACCTGAGAAACGAACAGGGGGAACGCGACGGAAAGAAGCCGTTTTTCATGATGGTGGGAATGAATCCGCCGCACAGTCCTTACCGTTCGCTGGAGGATTGCGAGGAGGAGGATTTCAACTTGTATAAGAATGTACCGCTGGAGAAACTGCTGGTGCGCCCGAATGCGGGACTGAAGATGGAGAAGGCGGAGTCGGCACGGTATTATTTTGCTTCGGTAACGGGTGTCGACCGGGCTTTCGGGCAGATTCTGGCGGCGCTGAAGGAACTGAACCTGGATAAGAATACGATTGTGATTTTTGCTTCCGACCATGGAGAGACCATGTGCAGTCAGTGGACGGACGATCCGAAGAATTCTCCGTATGCGGAATCAATGAATATTCCGTTCCTGGTGCGTTATCCGGAGGTGCTGAAGCCGCGGGTGGACGACATGATGATGTCTACGCCGGATATCATGCCTACGGTACTGGGCTTGTGTGGACTGGAGGACCGGATTCCGCAGGAGGTGCAGGGCCGCAACCTGGCTCCGCTGTTCTTCAACGGAAACGTGCGGATGGTGCGTCCGGATGCGGCGCTGTATATCCAGAACCTGAACGGAGACAAGGATAAGGACGGTATGGTGAGAAGTTATTTCCCGTCGGCGAGGGGTATCAAGACCAAGGATTATACGCTGGCTATCTTCATCGACAAGAAGACGGGTAAGATAAAGAATACGATGCTGTATCACGATGCGGTGGATCCTTATCAGCTGAAGAACCTGCCGCTGGAGGAGAACCGTGAGGTGGTGGCTTCCCTGTGCAAGCGGATGGGAGCGATGCTGAAGGAGATAGATGATCCCTGGTACCGCGACCGGATTCTCTCGGACATGATTCCGTATTGATGGAGGCGGACAGAGGAGTGTGACAATATTAATTAAATGTATATCATGGGAAATTTAAGAAGATATATTTGTGGGGCCGGGATGCTGTGGATGGCTGCCGCATGGTGTCCGGCAAAGGCACAGGTGGTGAAGCACGAGCGTCTGCTCTCGTTTGAGGGAACGGAGGTACCGGCCGATTTTACTGCGGAAAACGGGGTGCTGGGCATCAATGACGAGCATTATAAGGATGGCAAGCATTGCCTGTCGTGGGAGTTTGAACCGGGGGCGGTGCTGTCGCTCAAGAGGGATTTGAAGTTTGAACGGAAGGATCCTACGGGAAAGGATACGTACCTGTCGGCATTTATCGTGTGGGTGTACAGTGAACAGGCGCACGACAAGCAGATTGAGTTTCAGTTCCTGAAGGACGGAAAGGTCTGTGCTTCTTTCCCGTTCGGTATCAACTTTACTGGATGGCGGGGGGCCTGGGTATGTTATGAAAGAGACATGCAGGGAACTCCCGAGGAGGGGATGAATGAGTTGCGAATCGTGGCTCCCGATGTCAAGGGAAAGTTGTTCTTCGACCATATGATTACCGGTGCCAAGGTGGATGCGCGCCAGCAGACGGCAGACGTGCAGGTGCCTTTTGTCAACAAGCTGACGAAGAGTCACTGGCTGATGATTTATCCGCATTCGCTGTGGAAGCCGGATATTGCGCTGGAGGCACTTACTCCGGCTTTGAAGCAGGATATTCAGCGGATGGAGAAGCGTTTCCTGGATATGCTGTACACGCCTTCGGTCTGCAAGCCGAAGGAGGTGGAGACCATCCGCAAGGAGTATGACCGCTACGGCATCGTGTATAAGAACGGAAAGGTGAGCGGAATGCCCATATTCATGGTGCGTCAGGCGGAGGCTTACGAGCGGCTGGTACCGGACTGGAACAAGGATATGTTCGTGAAACTGGGCATGGAGATGGCGCGTTACTTCGACCTGATGAAGCGCATTGCCTTTGCTTACCGGAATACGGATTCGGAGGAGGTACGGCAGGAAATGAAGGAGAAGTTCCTGGCGATGTACGATCATATTACGGATCAGGGAGTGGCTTATGGCAGCTGCTGGGGAAATATCCATCATTACGGATACAGCGTGCGCAGTCTGTATGTGTCTTATTTCCTGATGAAGGATGTGCTCCGGAATGCCGGAAAACTGGAGGAGGCGCAGCGTACGCTGCAGTGGTATGCCATTACGAATGAGGTGTATCCGAAGCCTACGGTGAACGGCATTGACATTGATACGTTTAATACGCAGACGCAGGGACGGATGGCGAGCATCCTGATCATGGAGGATTCGCCCGAGAAGTTGCAGTACCTGCGTTCTTTCTCGCGCTGGCTGGATTTCGGCTGTCGTCCTTCGGAGGGACTGGCGGGTTCGTTCAAGCGTGACGGGGCGGCTTTCCATCATTGCAACAACTATCCGGCGTATGCGGTAGGTGGACTGGAAGGGGCTACGAATATGATTTACCTGTTGAGCGGAACGGATTTCAGGGTATCGGAAGAGGCGCACCGGACGGTGAAGGAGGTGCTGCTGGCCATGCGTTTTTATTGCAATACGTGGCAGTGGCCGCTGTCGATGTCGGGCAGACACCCGAACGGTAAGGGACAGCTGATTCCGTCGCATTACGGTACGATGGCGGTGGCCGGAAGTCCGGACGGTAAGGAAAAATACGACAGGGAGATGGCAGAGGCTTATCTGAGACTGACTTCGTATGCGGCTACGCAGGATAAGAATGCGCCGGATTATCTGCCTAAGACTTCTCCGAAAAAGGAAAAGCAGTTGAGAGAGGAACTGACAAAGGCGGGTTACCGGGCTGAGACGGATCCGTCGGGCAACCTGGCGCTGGGATACGGTTGTGTATCGGTGCAGCGGAGGGACAACTGGTCGGCGGTGGTGAGAGGGCACTCGCGTTATCTGTGGGCGGCCGAGCATTACCTGGATGCGAATTTCTACGGGCGTTATCTGGCGCACGGCAGCATGCAGATTCAGACTGGAAAACCGGGAGAGAAGGTGACGTTTGCTACGAGTGGGTGGCAGGAGGCTGGATTCGACTGGAACCGTATTCCGGGAGCGACGTCGATTCACTTGCCTTTCGATCAGTTGAGGGCCAAGGTGCTGAACGTGGATGCGTTCTCGGGAATGGAGGAAATGCTTTATTCGGACGAGGCGTTTGCAGGCGGCTTGTCGCACCGGGGTGAGAACGGTAACTTCGGTATGAAGCTGCACGAGCATGATAAGTACAACGGTTCGATGCGGGCACGGAAGTCGTACCATTTCCTGGGGGATGTGATTGTCTGCCTGGGTACGGGCATCGAGAATGAGAACCGGGAGTATCCGACGGAGACAACGGTCTTCCAGTTGGCGGCCAATTCTCCGGAACGGGTGGATTTCTGGAACAATCGGAGTGGGTTCGAGGTAATGGCGGACCGGGCGTACCTGGATCCGAACGGAGTGGGATACTGCTTGTCGAAGGCTTCGGCGGGAATTGCCCGTTTCGAAAAGAATTTCCCGCAGGTGACTGTGGGCGAGCGCAGTACGAAGCCGACTCAGGGGGACTGGGTTTCGCTGGTGCTGGCGCACGGCAAGGCTCCGAAGGGAGGAGAGTATGAATATGCGGTGTTGCCGCGGACTACGGCGAAGGAGCTGAAGGCGTTTGTGCGGAAGCCGGCTTACCGGGTGTTGCGGAAGGATCAGTCGGCGCATGTGGTGGCCGATCCGGAACAGGGGCTGACTTCGTATGTGTTGTTCGAGGGCGGAGTGGAACTGCCGGAACGCGGGCCGGTGGCGAAGGCGGATACGTCTTGCCTGGTCATGACGCAGGCAGAGGGCAAGATGCTTCGGATGACGGTGGCACAGCCTGACCTGGCCTTGTATCGCGGTCCGAGTGATGAGGCTTTCGACGAGAACGGCAAGCGGATCGAGCGGAGTATTTATTCGCGTCCGTGGAAGTTCGACAAGAGTCTGGAGATTCCGGTACGGATTACCTTGAAAGGAAAGTGGGCGTTGAAGGAAACACCGTTCTGCAAGGTGGTTGAGGCTGGAAAGAAGGAGACTGTGCTGGAGTTTGTGTGCAAGGATGCCGCCAGCTTTGAAGTGGAGCTGACCAAGATGTAACTCCCCTTTGCCTGCGCGGCTGTGACGAAGGTGTTTGAACTTTTTGAGAAGAACCATATCGTGGATCATGTGAACGAGCTGACTCCCTATCTAGAGAAACGTCTGGATAAGCTGGTGGAGAAATACGATTTCTTAAGCGCCCGCCGGGGCAAAGGCTTCATGCAGGGTCTGGTAGTGACAGGACGTCCCGTTGGCGAGATCTTGAAGAAAGCGCTGGAAAACGGCCTCATCGTTCTCTCCGCGGGCAGCGATGTGATCCGTCTGGTACCGCCCCTTGTCATTGAGAAAAAGCATATCGACGAGATGATCGAAAAGCTGGAAAAGAGCTTCTGAAAAAAGGTATAAATAGGACTCTCTTTGCACATAATATGGAAAAAGCAAAGGGAGTTTTTTCTATGTCTGGAGTCATGATCGCACTGATCTCAGGAGCTCTGATGAGCATTCAGGGCGTATTTAACACGGAAGTCACCAAAGCCACGAGCCTCTGGGTCTCGACCTCGTTTGTTCAGCTGACAGCCCTCATCGTCTGTCTCCTTGCCTGGGCCTTCACGGACCGGCAGAGTTTTCTCACTCTGATGGAAGTCCCGAATAAGTGGACGCTTCTCGGCGGTGTCATCGGCGCTTTTATCACCGTCACCGTGGTGCGGAGCATGGCGGATCTGGGGCCTGCCCGGGCGGCGATGCTCATCGTGATTGCCCAGCTTATCGTGGCCTGGGTCATCGAACTTTTCGGCTGGTTCGGCGTGGAGCGCACTGCCTTTGAGTGGAGAAAACTCATGGGAATGGGCATCGCCATTATCGGGGTGATTGTTTTCAAATGGTGAAAAACTTTTTAAAAATGTGTTGTAAAAATGTGAATTTTCCGCTACAATAATATTGTCTGTGTAAGGGGCCTTTCATCTATGGGGATGAAGGGAGATACAGAAAATATGAAACATGTCTGGCAGATTTTTCTTTTTCTGACGGTTCTGGTAAGCTGTCTTACCGGCTGCGGGAGAAGGCAGGCTATGGAAATAGAAGAGGAAACGTTTCCTGCGGTCTCTTCCTTTGAGGAGGAGAGCCAGGAAGAAACAGAAGTTTCCCGCGGTACCCTGTTTGTGGATGTGAGAGGAGCCGTGGCAAAGCCCGGCGTTTACGAACTTCCGGAAAAAAGTCGGGTTTTTCAGGCGGTGGAAGCGGCCGGCGGCCTTCTTCCCGAAGCCCTGGAACGGCTGGTAAACCAGGCGGCAGAGCTGACGGACGGGCAGCAGGTCTACATTCCCTTTGAAGGGGAGGAGACAGAAGGAGGCCAGGCGCCTTTACAGGAAACCGATGACAGGGTCAACATCAATACGGCGGGG
>OHAC01000323.1_pt1 | contig 51346 bp, 45 predicted proteins | sample 1577051 | NCBI WGS metagenome assembly OHAC01 (sample SAMEA3541499, study PRJEB24748) | human gut metagenome | biome: human gut; feature: human-associated habitat; material: faeces | place: China | collected 2012 | reverse complement strand
GTTTTCTTACGCTGCTGATTCTCCATCTCGCTTTTTTTCATTCCCCATGCCAATCATTTCTCCTTTTTTAATTTTAAAATTAATATCTTCTAATACTTTATATTCTTTGTTATCTTTTTTATAAACTTTACTTATACCTTTTATAATTAATAAATCTTCTAAGCTTTCTTGTTTTGAATTTATTGTTGTTGTGTTATTTTCAATCATAATGCTATCTCCTCATTTTCAATTAGACAAGAGCTCCAGTGACTTTTTCCCCAGTACTTTGCAGAAGGTACTTTTATTTTGCACTCTCTACTTGCATATTTACATCTGTCTAAAAATACACACCCCTCTTTTATCTCTTGGAAATTTGGTAAACTTCCTTCTATTCCATTTGGTATATTACCATTTATAACTGGAACCGAATTTATAAGCATTTTAGTATATGGATGCTTTGGATTATTTATTAATTCTTCACTCTCTCCATACTCTATTATTCGTCCACCATACATGACACCTATATTATGAGACATATATGAAGCTACACCTATATTATGTGTTACTAATATGATGCTGGTATTTAGTTTTTGTCTAAGTTTTAAAAGCTCTTTAACAACTTGCGCTTGAACTGTTACATCAAGTGCACTTGTAGGTTCATCTGCTAATAATATTTTAGGTTCAAGCATTATTGATAATGCTATTGCAACTCTTTGATTCATACCACCACTTAATTCAAACGGATATGAATTCCAAATTTTTTTACCATCTTGTAATCCTAAAAATTTAAATGTATTGATAGATTTTTTTTGTATTTCCTGTTTTGATATATCATTATGACTTCTTATGGTCTCTATAAATTGTTTGCTTATTTTTCTAGTTGGATTAAAATATTCTGTTGGATTTTGAAATATCATTGATATCTCTTTTCCCTTTATTTTTCTATAATCTTTTAAAGACAAGGATGCTAAATCCTTGCCTTCAAAATTTATTTCACCATCTATTGATGCATTTTCATCTAAAATACCCATTATTGATTTTATTAAAGTACTTTTACCACTACCACTCTCTCCAACTATACCTAATATCTCCCCTTTTTTAAGAGATAAATCTATATCTTTTAAAATATTTATATCGCCATAAGAAACACTAAGATTTTTTAAATTTAGTATTTCTCTATTCATATTTATCACCTATTCGATATCCATATCTTTATTTAATTCATAATAATCACTTGAAGTTTGTCTAAATCCACTGACATTGCTCTTCATAGCATATCCTTTCGTTAAATGTGCTACATATGAAAATGCTACATCATCATTTCCTATTTGAACTATTTTATTTGATAATTCTGCACGTTTATCTTGATTAAATTCTACAGCTAGTTCTTTAACTAATTTATCAACTTCTTCATTTTTATATTTTCCATAATTACAGTCTCCATCAGATATATAGTTATATCCTAAGAAGTAATATGGGTCCCCTATTGGTGCTGTTGTCCAGCTATAAGCACATATATCAAAATCTCCTGATGCAAGTTGATCTTCTACAGCTTCATATATGTTTATATCTTTAATTTCTATCCCAACTTCTTTTAATTTGTCTTGTAATGCAGTTGATATATCAGAAAGCTCAGCTCTTGATGAATAAGTTATTATATCGAAAGATAATTTTTTCCCGTCTTTTTCTAATATTCCATCGTTATCAGTATCTTTGCATCCAGCTTCTTTTAGTAATTTTTTCGCTTCTTCTACATCATATCCATTATCCTTTACATCTTTTCCTATATCCATAGTAGTAGGGAATGGTCCTTTGGCAACTTCCCCAGAACCTTGTAATAAACTAGAAACATAGCTTTTTTTATCTATACACATATCAATTGCTTTTCTTATATTTTTATTATTTAATAATTCATTTTTGAAATTATAGTAGAACATATAGCAACGCGTTGTTGAGTTTGTATCGACTTTATAGTTGCTATCTTTTTCAAATTTTTGCAAATTTGTAAATGATAATCCACCAGCTATATCTATATCTCCTGATTGTAGTGATGCTGATAAAGTATCATTATCTGATATATAATCTATTGTAACCTTGTCTAATTTTACATCTCCATCCCAGTAATTTTCATTTTTATTAACAACACATTGTTTTTCATTAAATGATTCTATTATAAATGGTCCAGTTCCTACAGGTTTAGTTTTCATATCTTCAGAATCTACATCTAGTATTACTAAATCTGGATCACATAATTGATTTGGTAGAGCTGGGTTTGGTTTTGATGTTTTTATAGTAAGTTTTTGACCATCAGCATCTATTGAATCTACTGATAGTGCTTTTCCTGCACTTATTTCTTTTTTATCTAATATTCTGTCTAAAGATGCTTTTACTTCTTTTGCTGTAACTTGTTTTCCATTTGAGAATTTAATACCATCTTTAATTTTTAATTCCCATGTAGTATCATCTGTATTTTTATATTCTTCAACTAGCCATGGAGATATAGTCCCATCGTCATTTACTTTAAATAAAGTTTCCCCTGCACCATATCTTAAAGTAAACCATCCATTATAATTTGCTTCAGCAGGGTCTAGTGAGCCTGTTGTTGCATAAACTCCCGTACCATAAACTAATTCTTTTTTATCTGCACTTGAGTTTGATGAATTATTATTACTACAACCAGTTAAAACACCAATTGAAAGCATTGCTGATAATAAAATTGTTGCTATTTTTTTTAACTTCATTTTTCTCCTCCTAAATTTATTTTAAACTTCTTTATAATCTGGGTCTAAGAAGTCTCTTATGCTATCACCTAAATAATTTAAAATCATTACGCTTATTATAATTGCACAACCAGGATATAATACTAGCCATGGACATGTACTCAAATAACTTCTACCTTCATTTAAAATATATCCCCATTCAGCAGTAGGAGGTTGTACCCCCAATCCAAGAAATGATAATCCTGCAATTTCTAACATCGTCACTCCAATATCGAGCATAACTGTTATTACTAGCTCTCTCATAATATTTGGTATTATATGTTTAGTTATAATTTGAAAATCTGATAATCCAGATATCTTACATGAAGATATAAAAGTCATTTCTTTAATTGAAATTGTTTTACTTCTCGCAAGACGAGCAAATTTTGTCCATCTTACTATAGAAAGTGCTATTATCGCATTTAAAAGACCATTACCTAACATTCCAGCTACAACTACTGCTAAGACCATTCCTGGAAATGCTAGAAATATATCATTTATCTTTGATAAAAATGAATCTATTTTTCCTCCAAAATATCCTCCCAAAACTCCTATAAAAACACCTATTACAGTAACTATAAACACAATTGCAACTGAACCCAATATAGATGGTGCTCCTCCACATAAAACTCTAGAAAATAGGTCTCTTCCAAATTTATCAGTACCAAATAAATGTTCACTATTTGGAGGCATAAGTGAAATAGATAAATCTTGTAGATTAGGATCATATGGACTTATATATGGAGCAATAATACATATAGTCAAAAGTAATATGGTCAGCATTATTGATATAATTAAATTAATTTTAGTACTGGTTATCTTTTTCAAAATACTATTTTTTTGTTTTATATTTACTTTTTTTATTGAATTATCCATCAATCCTCCTCCTTACCCAATTTTATTCTCGGGTCTATATATCTGTAAACTAAATCTGTCATTAAATTTATAATTACAAATGCCACTGCAATCCAAACTGTATATCCTTGAATAAGCAAATAATCTCTTTTTAAAATAGCATCTATAGATAGCTTTCCAAGTCCTGGCCACATAAATATAGTCTCTACTATACAAGTTCCCCCCAAAAGTGAGCCAAAAGATAGACCTATTAATGTTGAAATTGTAAGCATTGAATTTTTTAGAACATTTAAATATATTACTGTACTTTCTTTTACCCCCCTTGATCTTGCTCCTAAAACATATGGTTTATTTAATTCTTCAAGTATAGATGCTCTAACCTGTCTTATATATTTACATGTCATACCTAATCCTAATGTAATTGTTGGCATGACTATACTATATTGCTTGCTGTTTCCATAGGCAGGTAATACTCCTAGTTTTATTGAAAATACATATATTAATATAAGTGCCAATAAAAACCCTGGAACTGCTGATCCTATAAAAGAAAAGATTCGTATAATATAATCTGCTACTTTATTTTTCTTTACGGCAGATAAAATTCCAAGTGGTATTGATATTACTAATGTGAAAATTAATGATGTTATAGACAATTGAATTGTAGGCCATAATGCATTTAACAATGTTTCGCTTACAGGTTTTCCTGTTATATACGATGTTCCAAAATCACCATGTATACATCCTAAAGCCCATGAAAAATATTGTTTCAAAAATGGTTCATTAAGGCCCAAATTCTCCCTAACTATATTTAATTGCTCTTTTGTATATGCTTGTCCATTAGCGCTTAGCATTAACTGAGCTGGATCATTTGGTGATAGATACATTAATAAAAATGATAAAAATGAAATCCCTATTAATATCGGTATCAAATCTATAAGTCTTTTTTTTATATATTTTTTCAATACTAACCCCTTTCCAAATAAAAAAACCACAAAGCAGACCTTAATTCATTAAGGTTCAACCTTCGTGGTTTATTCATCTCATATTTAAATTTGTAGTTGTTTTGTTTTTATTTTTGAATAACATAATATAAGTTTATATAATTTTACAAAATTTGTCAACAAAATAAGACCCACGAATTGAATTAATGTTCTTTTATTATTCACAAAAAAAGAACCTTATTTCTTCGGTCCCAAAAAAATCTATAATATGTATATTGTCTATTTTCCGTGCGATTATAAATAACCCATATTACAGTATTTCTCTCCCTCCGAAAGAGCATGTATCATTTTAGGCAGGTCTCCTGGCTTGGAATCATTCTACTAACTTCTCCTTCCCGATTTAACAGTGGAGCATAAGTTCTCCAAAACCTTAAGCTTTCGTCATCCTTACAGTAGCGGGGGCTGCTGTGGCTTCTCACCACATTCCCTATTAAGCATTGTTGAAATGCACCTTGAACAATATTCAATTCATGAATCTTATTTAAAAAACTCTATACAACAAAGTGTATACTTAATTATATCTTTTTTTCCATATTTTTTCAATAAATTATAAATAATTTACCATATATTATTCTTTTAATTAATATATATGTATCTATATTTGATATAAATTTCCATACAATAATCTAAATAAAATTATTTTTTGTCATCTTCTATATTTTTCATATATTCGAATAAAGTTATATTGTGACAAGTTTCATTTATATCAATTAAATTAGATAATGTAACACCTACTAATCTAATTTGTAGGTTATTTTGAGGTATATTTCTAAATAAGTTATATATATTTGTCCTTATATCTTCATGTGAGCTTATTCCATGTTCTAAACTTAGGCTTCTAGTTATTTGTGTAAAATCCTCAAATTTCATCTTGAGTGTAACCGTTTTGCCTAATTTATTTAAATACGTTATCCTATTGCTTACATCTAAACATAATTCATCTAATATATCTACTATCTCCTCTTCGTCTAATCTATAATTGTGATCTAGTGTTGTTTCAGAGCCAACGGATTTTCTCTCACGATAAGGTTCTACTGGTCTATTATCTATACCCCTTGCAAAATTATAATAAAAATATCCTCTGCTTTTGAAAATTTTCTCCAAATCATACAAACTCATTTGCCTTAAATCATATCCATTTTTTATACCTAGAGTTTTCAATGTTTTAGAAGTGACTTTTCCTATTCCAAAAAACTTTTCTATTGGAAGCTTATCTAAAAATTGTTGCGCATCACCCGGCATTATTACTGTAAATCCATTTGGTTTTTGATAATCTGATGCTAGTTTTGCTAAAAATTTATTATAAGAAACACCAGCCGAAGCTGAAAGCCCCGTTTCAATTAATATATCTCGTTTTATAAATTTAGCTATAGTAGTTGCATATTTTATAGGAATTTTCGGATTTGTCACATCTAAAAAGGCTTCGTCTAGTGATAGTGGTTCTACTAAATCTGTATATCTATGAAATATATCTCTGATTTGCTCTGATACTTCTCTATATACATCAAATCTAGGTCTAACAAATATTGCATATGGACATCTTTTTTGAGCTATTTTTGCAGGCATGGCCGAATGAATTCCATATGCTCTTGCCTCATAAGAACACGTAGCAACTACACCTCTGCTATGAGGATCTCCTCCTACTATAACAGGTTTTCCTCTTAATTCTGGATTATCTCTTTGCTCTACAGATGCATAAAAAGCATCCATATCTATATGTATTATCTTTTTTATTTCATCCATCAAAATCACCTTTTTTGATTTTATTCTTACTAATTATTTATTATTTGGCAAATATAAAAATTTTTGTCGAACGATTTTTTATTGATTTACTGTTTTACATGATTACTTTTTGTTATACCTATTGAAATACAGTCAAAAATCGGTTAGAATTTAAGTATCCAGGGAATTAAGAATTCCTTACTCATAACCAAATTATTTTATTTACTTTATTGTAAAAGACCATTTTTAAATAGGTCTTTCTTTTTTTGTTCTTTTTTTGAAATAAGCCAAAATTTTAAAAGGGAGATTTTAAACTTCTCCCTCATAATAACTTATAATATATTCTATACTATTTTCTTATAAATTTACTGTAATATTTTTGAATATTATTGTAAATATCGTATGGTTGCATTTCAAGTTCGTCTATAACAAGAACTGCATCACCTATTTTTTGGTCTACTTTACCTTTAAATTTAACTTTTCTTGTATCATTTTCATCTTTACGATATTTTATGCCTAAGAAATATGTATCGTATTTTTTCTTAGGTATTACACATATATAGATTTCACTTATTTTTTCCCATTTAATAGGGCCTTTTCCTCTCATAGCCTTTTGCTTTATACCATCTTTGTTTATTACTATAGATGCTTTTGGAAAATACACGCTATATATAAAATAAAGAGTTAAACCTGCACAAAAAGCTACTAATACCAATCCTAATTCACGACTAAGAAGGTTACTTCTATACATTATTCCATAGATTAATGTAACTACCGCGAAAACAACTGCATATGTAATTCTTTTTGTTTTTGATTGATTTATTATTATTTCCTTTTTGTTCAATCTTATTCCCTCCCAAATTTAAATTCACTGTTAAGTATACCAAATAATTTTATAATTGTCTTTAATCTTTTATTTGTATATTTTTCAACTACCAATTCTTTTTACAGAAGATTATTATACAAAAAAGAGGCATTATAAATTTATATTTGTAATACCTCTTTCTAATCACTATATTATTTTTTATTTCCTATGCACTATAAAAATTGTCTATTTCTTTTATTATTTCACTATTTCCCTTATTAAAAACTCTTCTCTTATATTGCGATGTTTTCTTTATATTTTTTAAATTAATTAAAAGTCTATTTCCTTCTTTTAATTTAATATAATCTATCAAATCTTTTATATATCTGAATTTTATAGTGTAGTAATTTTCACTGTCATTTATCTGGATATTCATATTATAGTATTCACAATTAAACATACAGTTTTTAAGTACGGTATCTTTAATCTCATTAACTTCTTCTCTAAGATCTTCAATTGTTTCCTTTACATTGTTCAAGTCTATATTAATATCTCTACAGATTAATATCTCTGCTATAGGGTATTTCTCTAACTCTATTGAAGATGTATTTTCATACATTTGGTTTGCAATACTTATATTTTCTTCATCATTTATTTCTGCCAAATTCAATACCTTTACTATTGTCTCCATCTTTCTAAATATAATAGTTTCTAAGTCTTCACACTTAACAAACTCCCCATTTTCTAAAAGCTTATCATGTAATTCCTTTAAATCTTTTAAAGTTTTTACCTCGCATATATCATTTAGTAAATCTTGCTCTAGTTTTTGAATTTGTTTTTGAACACATACCTCAAAAAATATATATGCTTTATCATTAAAATACTCTTTATTATCTTCTAAAAACTGTTCTAAATCTTTTAATGAATAATTTTCATCATTGCTATTTTCTAATATATCTATAAATTCATCACTGCAGTAATCCCTTAAAGTTTCTATATTATTTTCATATTTTATATCTGTTTTTTCGATAAGCTCTTGTAAATCAGAAATACTTTTAGATTTTTTAGTTTTTAATTCACTCTCTAAAGATACCTTTTCTTCACTTTCAAAATCTTCATTTAACTCTTTTTCATTTTCATATTCTTTTTCTATTTCATTTATTATTTCATTTTTAAGTTTTTCAAAATTCTTTCCATGAAAATCTACTATTTCATTTTTCTTAATCTCTAGTTCTAATTTATCTATTAGATCTTTTTTGCTATATCTTTCTTTAAATATAGGCAAAATATTTTCACTCCACCATTTTCCCACATATTCTACATCTAAATCAATTTTTACAGTACATTTATCTGAATAATCTATTCTCAACATATCTTCAAAAAGAAGTAACTTGTATAAATCACTAGACATTGAAATATATCCAAGCGATTTATTTTCTTCTTTAGATAAAATATATCTTAAATACGAGTCAAAATTTAAGTTATTTAACTCCTTATTTATAATTTCAATCATTTTTTCTAATAAATCACTATGTAATCTATTTGGATTTATTATATTATAAATCCAATTTTCCATTTTTGCTGCATCGTTACTATCTTTCCACATATATTTTGATATGCATATATTATATAAATAGTTTATATCTAAATTATTATTAGATTCTTCTTTGTTGTCTTTTTTAGACTTATCTTTTTCTATTGTTTTTTCTAATTCTTTAAAAAATCTGCTCTTTCCAATTTCATCTAAATTAAATATGTAATCAACTACAAATTTAACTTCATAGTCACATTTCCTTTCTATATCGTTAAAATCTAAATTTGACATATCCAATAAAATTGACTCTCCTTCTGTGTTTTGATTCTTATCAACTATTTCTAAATATTGATTAGATTTTTTTAGTTTTAATACAGAATTGTCATTTTCATTATTAAAATTAGCCAATATTTTTTTTATAAAATATGGAGTATTTTGATTGATTTTTTTCAAAATATCTTCGCCCATTTTTTCACTATTTTTGCTATCATCTAGTACTATATATATTTTCTTAGATAAATTATTGTAATTGCTAAAAATAGTGTATAGTATGCATTTTAATTTTTCATTCACCATCACTTTTTCATTCATATTAATAACCTTCTTTAAACTTATATTTATCTTTTTATGTATATTAATAAATGTTTAATTAAACCCTCTAATTAAATTATATTGTTAATTCATAAATTTTCCAAGTAAAACATACTCTATAACCTGTTTTTAGATTAATTTTACCATTTATTGATAATTAAAAAGTCACTGTGATATAATTTTATTAAAGTTTTAATATTATTGCCCTTGCTTTTTGCGAGGTTATTTCATTTTTAAGGGGGAAATTTCAATGAGTTTAAATTCTACACCTTCTGCAGAACGTGTACATATAGGTATATTTGGAAAACGTAATGCTGGAAAATCAAGTGTAATTAATGCAATAACAGATCAAGATTTAGCAATAGTATCAGATGTTAAAGGTACTACTACTGACCCAGTTTCAAAGGCAATGGAACTACTACCTTTAGGCCCAGTTATGATAATCGATACACCTGGACTTGATGATGTTGGCGAACTTGGCAAGATGCGTGTTCAAAAAAGTTATCAAGTTTTAAATAAAACTGATATAGGAATATTAGTTATAGATGGATTAGTTGGACCCACACCACAAGATAATGCCTTAATCGAAAAATTTAAAGAAAAGAAAATTCCATATATAGTTGTGATGAACAAACTAGACTTAGTTAGAGAAAAAGTAATAGAATTACCATTAGAAGATTCTCCTAATACTATGTGGGTTAGCTCTGTTACAAAAGAAAATATATATGAATTAAAAGAACTTATAGCAAAACAAGCTCCTACAGACGAAGCCAAATTCCAAATTGTAGGCGACTTATTAGATCCTTCTGATTTTGTAGTTCTTGTTGTTCCAATCGATAAAGCAGCACCAAAAGGCAGATTAATACTTCCACAACAACAAACAATAAGAGATATATTAGAAGCAGATGCAACTGCTATAGTAGTAAAAGAATATGAGCTTAGAGATACATTAGCTAGTTTAGGTAAAAAACCTAAATTAGTAATAACTGACTCACAAGTTTTTGCCAAAGTTTCAGCTGATACTCCAAGAGATATTTTACTTACTTCTTTCTCAATTTTATTTGCACGTTATAAAGGCGATTTAGAGGAAACAGTAAAAGGGGCAAAAGCAATAGAAACTCTAGAAGATGGCGATACTATTTTATTATCTGAAGGATGTACACACCACAGACAATGTGACGATATCGGTCGTGTCAAAATTCCAAGATGGATAATGCAGCATTGCGGTAAGAGATTAAATTTTGAATTTTCAAGTGGTACAGAATTTCCATATGACTTATCAAAATACAAAATGATAGTCCACTGTGGTGGATGTACTTTAAATGCGAGAGAAATGAAATATAGAATAAAATGTGCACAAGATCAAAATATTCCTATAACTAACTATGGTATTTTAATAGCTTATATGCAAGGAATTTTACATAGAACAGTAGAAGCATTCCCTCATATTGCTTACTTATTAGAAGAAGAATAGGAGTGATTTTATGGACAATATTACAATAGATAAAACTAATGAAAATGTTAAATCTAATAAAAGAATTGAAAAAGATAAATTAGGAAAAGTCGCTATAGATAAAGATATGCTTTATGGAATCCAAACTGCTCGTGCTTTTGAAAACTTTAATATAAGTGATTCAAAAGTTCGAAAAGAACTTATTTACGCTATGGTAACAGTAAAAAAAGCCGCTGCTATGGCTAATGAAAAAGTTAAGACATTAGATAAAGAAAGGGCTAATGCAATAGTCGAAGCCTGTAATGCTATACTTGCTGGCAAATACGATGACAGTTTTATAACTAATTCGCTTCAAGGTGGCGCTGGAACTTCTACTAATATGAATGTTAATGAAGTCATAGCGAACTTGGCTTTAAAAATATGTGGAAGAGAACCTGGAGATTATGATTATATCCATCCCCTAGACCATGTAAATATGGGACAATCCACAAATGATGTTTATCCAACTGCTTTAAGAATTGCGTGTATAAACTTAGTTAGAGCCCTTAGCGATGAATGTAGCAAATTACAAGAAGCACTTCAGAGAAAAGAAAATGAATTTGAATTTGTAGTTAAACTAGGTCGAACTGAGATGATGGATGCTCTTCCTATAACTTTAGGTCAAGAATTCGGCGCATTTGCACAAGCAATTGCTAGAGATAGATGGAGAATTTATAAAGTTGAAGAAAGGCTTAGACAAATAAATTTAGGCGGAACAGCTATCGGAACTGGAAGCAATGCAAATAGATTATATACATTTAGAGTTATTGAAATAATAAGAGATTTAACAGGTATAGGACTTGCAAAATCTGAATATCCTATAGATTTAACACAAAATAACGATGTATTTGTTGAAGTTTCAGGTCTTTTAAAATCATTAGCTGTGAATCTAATGAAGATATCCACAGACCTTAGAATTATGAATTCAAAACCATTTAGTGAGATTCACCTTGCTGATATGCAAGCTGGTAGTACTATTATGCCAGGAAAAGTAAACCCTGTAATTCCTGAAATGGTTACACAGGTTGCAATAAAAGTAATGGCAAATGACAGCGCAATCAGTATATGTGCTGCAAGTGGCAACTTTGAATTAAATGCATTTATGCCTTTAATCGCAGAAAGCATACTTGAAAGTTTGACTTTACTTAAAGAAACTTTAAAAATATTTAGAACTAAATGTATAAATACTATAACTGCAAATGAAGAATGTTGTAAAAAACATTTAGATAATTCTATTGTTCTTCTTGCAACTGCTTTAGTACCTTATTTAGGATATGATAAGGCTAGTGAGATTATTGAAAAAAGCGACCATAATCCAGATAAGGTAAAAGAAATTGTATTAGAAGAAAATTTAATGGATAAAGATAAATTAGACGAAATTCTAAATTATCACCATACTATAACTTATTTATAAATATATAAACCAAAAAGGTGTAGCATATAACTGCTACACCTCTAAACCAATTTAACCAAAACAAAAGGAGATTTCCTTTGAATGAATTTTTTATAAAAAATACATTGACTTTTATATAAAAAAATTATACAATAATATTCCACCTCAAAAATTTGAGGTCTTTAAAATACTAAATACTTATTACACACGAATAAAAATAATTTATAGCCTTCTATCTACAATAGAAGGCTCATTTTCTATATCTAATTTTATTTATAATCTATTAACTCATTAGAATTTATACATAGTATAAATTTTGAGAAGGATAAACAGCTTCACAAGTTACATCTACGCCTAATTTTCTAAATGTTTGTTCATCATCTTTGCTAAGCATAGTTGTTGAATGAGCTTGTGCCCCTTCTAAGTTTGATAATTCGTCCATAGCCATTTGAGCTGCTGGATTTGTAACTGCACATATTGAAAGCGCTGTTAATACTTCTTCTAAACTTAATGATACTTGTCTACTTCCTAATGTTTCTGTTTTTAATTTTACAATTGGTTCTAATATAACTGGTGATATTAATAACATATCGTCTGGAATATTAGCTAAAACTTTTACTGCATTTAATATAGCTGCAGCACTAGCACACATTAACTCAGAACTTCTTCCTGTTATTATAGTTCCATCATTTAATTCTAAAGCTACTACAGTGCATAATTCATCACTTTCTATCATTGATTTTAATTTTTCACTGTATTCTCTAGCTGGAACAACAACTTTTCTGTCTTCTGGTTTTAAGTTTGATTTTTCCATTATTAAAGACATAGTGTCGTATGAACTTTTATTTACTTCACCTTTTTTATATTCACAACCAGTTTTAAAATATCTTCTTATTATTTCTTGTCTTGATGCTTCACTTACTGCTTCATCATCGTATATACCGAATCCTACTCTATTAACACCCATATCTGTTGGTGATTGGAATATTGATTCTTCTCCTGTTATTTTTTCTATTATCTTTTTAAGAACAGGGAATAATTCTAAGTCTCTATTGTAATTTGTAGCTTTTACCCCGTATCTATCTAAGTGGAATGAATCTATCATATTTAAGTCTTTTAAATCTACAGTTGCAGCTTCATATGCTACATTTACTGGATGATTTAAATGTAAATTCCAAACTGGGAATGTTTCAAATTTAGAATATCCTACAGAATTTCCTCTTTTATTTTCATGATATAATTGACTTAAGCAAGTTCCAAGTTTACCACTGTTTGGTCCTGGAGCTGTAACAACAACTATAGGTTTAGTAGTTTCTATGTATGGATTTGCACCATATCCTTCATCACTAACTATTGTATCTACATCAGATGGATATCCTTTAGTTGGCGCATGTTTATATACTTTTATACCACGACGTTCTAGTTTATTTATAAATACTGTAGTTGCAGGTTGTCCTTCATATCTAGTTATAACAACACTGTTTACGTCTAATTCATAAGCTCTTAAATCATCTATTAATCTTAGAACTTCCATATCGTAAGTTATACCGAAATCTCCTCTTTTTTTGTTTCTTTCGATATCTCCAGCGTATACACAAATTACAACTTCTAATTGATCTTTGATATGTTGTAATACTTTTATTTTGGCATTTTCATCAAATCCAGGTAAAACCCTTTTGGCATGTAAATCACCGATAAGTTTTCCACCAAACTCTATATAAAGTTTGTCGAAATTGTTAACTCTCTCTAATATATATTTAGATTGTTGCTCTAAATATTTTTCTGCATCAAAACCTTGTTTCATACTTTAACACCTCTCTAATTTTCTGTCTTTAAAATAAATTTTCTACACATAAAAAAATTATATTCGCTCTATGAGCAAATACTTTTAAAATACTAATTACACAAATACTATTTATCACTAAGGTTATATTATACAATCCAGTTTAAATTATTTCAAGATTTTATTTTAATAAAATTTAAATTCAAAAAAGCTAGTTTATACAATGATTTTTATTATTATAATAAATTAAAGAAAAATACATAAAATTACAAACCAACTTTTATTTTTTTTATTGTATCAACAAAAAAGGTATATAAAATAGCAATTTAAAACTATTTTATATACCCTCTGTTATTTATTATACATAATTAAATTATATTAGCAACATCCACATCCATCATCTTCTATACCCATAGAACCACAAACTATTAATAATAATATTAAGAATGGTATCCATGCACATATGTCTATGTCAGTCCAGCTATCTTGGAAAGCTAAGAATAGGAAGAATAATACTATTATCCACCATCCCATTCCAAAAAATCCTCCATCGCATCCTCCAAAGAATCTTTCTAACATTGTTTTTACCCCCTTGTTGATAAAAAATTTATTTCTAGATTATATTATGTTAGATGCGATGTTTTTGACATTGATTTTTATAAATATTTTATATTTTTATTTTTAATCTACTGATTTCAATGATTCTACCATTTTTACATTTTTTAATTTATAGTACATAACTACATTAACTATAAGTGAAAGTAAAACTGTTAAAATAGCTGCTATTATATAGCTATTTGTATTTATTATTCTACCAAACATCATAGATTTTATTTCAACAGTAGTCATAATATATTGATGTAGGAATTTTCCCATAATCAATCCAACTATTATACCCACTATTGTTAATATAATATTTTCTCTATAAATATATGCTGCTGTCTCTCCATCATAAAAACCTAATACTTTTATCGTTGCAATTTCTCTTATTCTTTCAGAAATATTTACATTTGTTAAGTTGTATAAAACTACAAATGCTAGCGATCCTGCTGAAATTATCATAATTAATACGACATAATTTAAGTTTTTAATAGTATTGCTAAATGTTTGTTTTGAGACTGTATTAAATACTACACCAGATACTCCATCGATATTTATTAATTCTTTTGATAGTTTATCTTCTTCTTTTGAAGAAGTTCTATTTAAAATTCCTAAAACCTTGTTATTAGAAGGAATATTATTAAACAATTTATTATAGTAATTCTTTGTCATATAAGCATAATGTGATATATAGTTTTCTGTTATATCACTTACCTTAGCTTCTACAGTTATATTATCGCTATTTTTTAGTTTTATAGTATCTCCAACTGAAGCTCCTATTACTCTCGCTGCCTTTTCACTTAATACTAAACCATCATCTTTTAAGTTTATTTTTTTATGACCAACCCTTTGTCTAAGGTGGATAAAATCATTAAACTTATTTAAATCATCGGGTATTACTATATTTACATCTTCACTTCCTTCATTAGTCTTTACTTCTCCATTTTCATATACAAAGAACTCATATTCTTTTATATTTTTACTTTTATTTAACTTAGATGCCATATCTTTTATATTTGAATCGGTTGTTTTATTTGATATTGATATTTCCATATCGTATTTAAGTAATTCTCCATATTGTCCTGAAACTATCATTTGTATAGAATCCTTTATTCCAAATCCAGTCACTAAAAGTGCTGTACATCCTGCTATTCCAAGTACTGTCATCAAAAATCTTTTCTTATATCTAAATATATTTCTCAATGTAACCTTGCTTATAAAACTAAGTCTCTTCCATATAAAATCGATTCTTTCCAATAATATTCTCTTACCGTTTTTTGGAGCTTTTGGTCTCATAAGTGCTGATGGTTCTTCCATAAGTTCTTTTTTACAAGCTACATAAGCTGATATTGTCGTTACTAATATGGCTATTAATGTAATTGATATAGCAAGTTTAATATCTATTGCGGGAATCATATCTGGTAAGGTGTACATCATTCCATAGGCGTAGAAAATTACGATTGGGAATACTGAAAATCCTATAAGTAAGCCTAATATGCTACCTATCATACTTGCAGTAAATGCATATAATATGTATTTTTTAGCGATGTCAAACACTGTATATCCAAGTGCTTTTAATGTTCCTATATTTATTCTCTGTTCATCGACCATTCTTGTCATAGTTGTCAAACATACAAGTGCCGCTACTGCAAAGAAAAATACAGGGAATATTTTTGCCAAAGCATCTATACTATTTGCACAACCTTCATATTCAACAAATGATCTATGACTATCTCTGTCTAGAACATACCACGTTGGCTTTTCAATTTTATTTATTTCCCTTTGTGCTTTCTTAATTTCTTTTTCTGCTTTTGATAATTTTTCTTGTGTTTCTTGTTTTTTATTATCTAAAGTAGTTTGTGCCTTTTGTATCTCTTCTTCCCCAGATCTAATTTTTTGCTCTGCCTTTTGTATTTTGTTATATGCAGTTTTTTCAGATTGCTTTAACTCAATTTCTGATTGTTTTATTTTTGCTTTATTTGAATCTAATGTTTGCTTTGTCTGTTTTAATTTATTTTCACTACTTTGTAGTTTTTGTTTTTGTGAGTTTAACTCTTTTTTAGCCGAAGAAATTCCTGATTTTAATTGTTCTAAATTTGAATTCATTGTTTTTAGTTCATTTTGATAGTAAATCTTCTGCTCTTGCGGTAAACTTTCATCTTTAAGCAATAAATTTATTTGGGCTATACCATTTTCTAGTTCTGATTTTTGTGATTCTAAGTCCTTAATTTTGTTTTCTGCCTTTTTAAATTCACCTTGCGCTTTTTTCTTTTGAGTTTTAAATTCTTTTAATGCATTCTCATACTGAACTCTTCCAGACTTTAATTGTTTCTTTGCATTTTCTATTTGTACTTTTCCATTTTGTATTTTTCTCTTTGCATTTGATTTTTGAGACTCAAGTTCCAATTTGCCTTGTTCTAATTCTGTCTTTGATTTATTTATTTTAGTTTGGGCATCGTCTATTTCTTTCTCGGCCTTTTCTTTATTGTCTTCATATTTTTGCTTAGATTCATTTAATTTATCTTGTGCTTCTGATACAACTTCATCATATCTAGCTTTTATTCTATCGTCTGTGATTTCATCTATATCATGCACTACTGAATCTATTAATTCTTGGTATTCATCACTATATGTATCTAAAGCTTTAGCTCCTTTTACAGTCAAATAAATATCTGTATATACATCTAAATTAAAGTCTGAGTCCAAAATCATCATCGCTCCTTGGACTCTTCCTCCACCTATAGATGCATTTCCCTTTTCATGTGATAGATAGTATGGAGTATTTACATATCCCACAACTGTATATTCTTTTTTATTTAGGCTGTCACTTATATCCTCATCCGTTCCAGAATCAAGAGTTATCTTACTTCCTATAGGATAAGCTAAAAATTGATATTTTGATTTTTCAATTACACATTCACCGCTTTTTTGTGGCAATCTTCCTTTTACCACCTTAAGTCTGTTCATGTAATTTTTATTGTTTTGCTTATAATCACTTAAATTTATGCTTTGAATTTGAACTACGCTGTCTTTATCTTTATAATTCGAAATTGCTTCCATGGAGTAAGTTCCTTTGATTCCATCTACTTTGTTTATTTTTTTAATTGCATCGACATCATCATCCGTAAGTCCTAGAGTCGATGTAATTCTGATATCCATTAAATTAGAATCATCATAATATGAATCAGATGTTTTCTTCATAACTAATGGTGCATCTTTAATTCCTGCAAAAAAAGCCACACCAAGTGCTACAATAAGCAAAATCGAAATAAATCTTCCTTTTGAATTTTTTATATCCCTTACAAAATCTTTATTAAGTGCACTTTTCATATTACCACTCAATCCTTTCTACAGGAGTTGGATTGTCATTTACAACTACACTTTCTATTTTCCCATTTTTCACTTTAATCACTTTGTCTCCCATAGGCGTAAGGGCTAAGTTGTGAGTTATTATTATAACTGTCATGTTCATCTTTCTACATGTATCTTGTAGTAATTTTAGAATTGATTTGCCTGTGTTATAATCTAATGCACCTGTTGGCTCATCACATAAAAGTAATTTAGGATTTTTAGCAAGCGCTCTTGCTATTGCCACTCTTTGTTGTTCCCCACCAGATAGTTGCGCTGGAAAGTTGTTTTTTCTATCTCCAAGTCCTACGGCTTCTATAACTTCATCTATATCCAATGGATCTTTACATATTTGTGTCGCAAGTTCTACATTTTCCTTTGCGGTAAGGTTTTGTACCAGATTGTAAAACTGGAAAACAAATCCTATATCATATCTTCTATATGTTATTAATTCTTTATTTGAGTAGTTATTTATATATTTATTGTCGACTATAATTTGTCCGCCGCTAGGGCTGTCCATGCCTCCTAGTATGTTTAGTATTGTACTTTTACCGGCGCCACTTGCCCCAGCAACGACTACAAATTCCCCTTTATCTACAGAAAAGTTTACTCCACTCAATGCTTCTATATTAACTTCACCCATTTTGTATATTTTTTTTACATTTTTAAATTCAATATACTTACTCAATCTCATCCCTCCTAAAATTATGTCTATACATCCATTATAATAGGAAATACACTTGGTTTTCTTTTTGTTTTTTCAAAAAGCAGTACTTCAACAGATTTTCTTACACTTCCCTTTAATACCTGCCATCCTGTTGATTGTTCTAATAGACATTCTTCGATTTTTTTTCTTGATACTTCTTTTATTTCATTTATTATATCTTCATTTTCTCTAGCATATATAAATCCTCTTGTGATTACATCTGGTCCTGAAGCAAGATAGAAATTCTCCATATCTATAGCAAATACTATTATTACCATACCATCCCTTGCTAAATTACGTCTATCTCTTAATACGATATTTCCTACATCTCCAACACCTATTCCATCTACATAAAGTACACCTGTACGTATTTTTCCAGATATTTTTGCACCTTCTTCACTTATTTCAAGCACATCTCCATTTTCCATAGTAAATATATTTTCGCCCTTCATGCCCATCTTTTTGGCCAAGTCAGCATGGTGTTTAAGATGACGATATTCGCCGTGGACTGGTAGAAAATATTTAGGCTTTGTTATAGAATGAATTAATTTTAATTCCTCTTGATATGCATGACCAGAAACATGTACATCTTCTAAATCTTCATATATAACTTCTGCTCCCTTTTTATAAAGTTGATTTATTACCTTTGATATCATTTTATCATTTCCAGGTATAGGTGATGCTGAAATTATAAATAAATCATCGCGTTCTAATTTTATTTTTCTGTGATTTCCATAAGCTATTCTTGAAAGCCCAGCCATAGGTTCCCCTTGGCTGCCAGTAGTTATTATAGTTATTTTATTGTTATCATAATTATTTAATTCATCCACACTTATTACAGCCTCTTCTGGAATATGTAAATAACCAAGCTCCATAGCTACCTTGCTTACATTTTCCATACTTCTTCCGCTAAAACAAATTTTTCTGTTTTCTTTTAATGATGCATCTACTATTTGTTGCATTCTATGAATATTCGATGCAAATGTGGCTACTATAACCCTTCCTGTCGCCCCATCTAAAATTCTATTTAATGTTTCCCCTATTGTTTTTTCAGAAAGCGAGTGCCCACTTCTTTCTACATTTGTACTATCTGCCATAAGCAATAATACTCCCTCTTCACCTAGAGCTGATAATCTGTTTAAGTCCATAACTCTTCCGTCAATTGGAGTATAGTCTATTTTAAAATCGCCAGTATGAACAATTGTTCCAAGTGGAGTAAAAATCGCCAGTGAACATGCATCTGCTATACTGTGAGTTGCCCTTATAAATTCTACACTCAGTTTATTAAATTTTATCACATCACCTTCTTTTACGGGTATTAAACTTTCTTTACTTATATTGTGCTCCTCTAATTTGCTCGCTATAAGTCCGATTGTAAGACGTGTTGCATATATATCCATATTGAGTTGTTTTAATATATATGGGATTGAACCTATATGATCTTCATGACCATGTGTTATAAATAAACCTTTTACTTTTTCTTGATTTTCTAATAAATAAGTTATCTCTGGAATAACTAAATCTATTCCAAGCATGTCGTCATCTGGAAAAGACACTCCGCAATCTATCACAATTATTTCATCTTCATATTCTATCGCAGTTATATTTTTCCCTATTTCACCTAATCCTCCTAGAGGAATTATTTTTAATGAACTTTTCATTATGCCTCCTTTAAAAAATTAAAAATCTATATTATCATTGTTTTCTAATTCTTGTTTTATATTTTAAATTAATAACTTTTTATATTATTTACATATTTACATAAATTATAAACCTAAATACTTTTTACTTATGTAAAATAGTATTTAAATAAAGAAAAGAACAGTACATAAAATCCAAACCAAAATACGAATAAAACTGATGAAAACATGAACCAAATAACTTTTCTATTATATTCCTTTAAATCAAGGTAGATTTTTTAATTTAGTTAAAACTTAATACATTTAAAACATGCATTATCGCACCTATGCTAAGACATCTCTCATCTATATCAAAATCTTCCGTATGTATCAATGATGTTATTTTCTTTTCTTTATTTCCACAACCAACATGGTAAAATGCACCTTTACAATTTTCAACAAAGAAAGAAAAATCCTCTCCTCCCATAGATGGATTTTCTTTAAATATAAAACTGCCTTTGCCTAAAAATTCTTCTGCATTATTTTTAACTATGTCTATTAATTCCCTGTCATTTTTAAGCGGATTGTATCCATCTTTTTCTACTGTTAACTTAGCTTTGCATCTATAAGCTGCTGCTGTATTTTCAATAATTTCTGTAGCCCTTTGTATCATAAATTCTTTTTGCCTTTTATCTAATGTTCTAAGCGTTCCATCTATTTTTACTTCATCACAAATTACATTTCCAGCATCTCCGCCTTGAATTTTGCCTAATGTCAAAACTCCCATCTCATGAGGTGCTAAATTTCTACTTACAATACTTTGAAGTGATGTTATTATTTGAGCAGCTGCAACTAATGCATCTATTCCATTTTGCGGATAAGCCCCGTGACCTCTTTTTCCTTTTACATCAATCCAAATAGAATCTGCACTAGCATTTAATGTTCCGTATTTTGATTCTATAGTCCCAACCTCAAGATATCCTTGGACATGAGCACCAAACATGTACTCTACTTTTGGATTTTCCATAAGACCATCTTCAATAAAAAACTTGGCCCCTCCGCCTTCTTCTTCAGCTGGTTCAAAGAAAAATTTTATATTTACGTTTAACTCATCTTTTATTTCATATAATAATTTACAAGCCCCAATCAACATGGTAGTATGTGCATCGTGACCACAAGCATGCATAATTCCATCGTTTTGTGATTTATATTCACTTTCTTTAATCTCTTGAATAGGTAGCGCATCTATATCTCCCCTTATTCCTATTGTCGTCTTTGCATTTTCTTTATAAATATAAGCCATAATACCCCTATGATGTTCAAATTCAATATAATCAATTCCTATTTCGTCTAGATATTTTTTTATCTTTTTCTTAGTTACAAACTCTTCCATAGCTAACTCTGGTGTTCTATGTAAATCTCTTCTAATTTTTATTAAATAATGTGATATTTCATTTCCCCTTTTTATAATGCTTTGTTTTAACAATTGAGTTTCACCCTTTCTCGAATAAATTTTATATACATTATTATACATACTTTCCACTATAAAATTATAGTTATATTAGCCTTAAAAATTATTATAATTTCCTAATATATCCCCAAAAATCTAGTATAATTTTATTAAGTTCTATTACTTTAAGGAGGTTATTATGAAAGTTATAGATTTAACTCACACTATAAAAGACGGAATGCCTGTTTTCCCAGGAACTGAACCACCAAAGTTAGATGCTGCTAGCACTTTTGAAAAGGACGGATTTAGAGAAACTTTACTTACCATGTATTCGCATACTGGAACTCATATGGATGCTCCAGCACATGTAAGAGAAGATGGTATTACTCTAGATAAATTTGATGCAGACAAATTTGTAGGTAAAGCTATTGTTGTTGACTGTAGCGATTTATCAGAAGGGGATACCATAGATATATCTTATATAAATAAATACAAAGGCATTATTGAAGATGCCGAATTTGTATTATTTAAAACTGGTTGGGATAAATATTGGGATACAGAAAAATACTACGGTAAATTTCCAGTTATAAGTGAAGAAGTTGCAGATTATCTTATAAGTTCAAACAAAAAAGGAATCGGTCTAGATGTAATTTCAATCGAAGCTATCGAAAGTGAAGATTTACCTATACATCATAAAGTACTAAAAAACAACTTAGTTATAATAGAAAATCTTTGCAATCTAGATCAAATAGACACTGAATTATTTACATTTTTTGCTCTTCCATTAAAATTTATAAATTCTGATGGAGCTTCTGTTAGGGCAGTTGCTATTTTAGATTAGATCAAAAAAAGTGTATTTTAAAATCTTCCTTTTGTTTTAAAATACACTTTTTCATTCTATAATATTAATTTTTATTTTACCTCTTCTAATGCAGGTATAAATATCGGTCTTCCTTCTCCATCAATTGTACATTCAAATCTATATACAGGTTGATAATATCCCTTGCTATCTAATTGATAACATAATTTAATACTTCTAATCAAGATTGATTTTATATTGTATAATTCATAAGAATTAAACTGACCTGCTTTTATTTTGTCGTAAGCCTCTTCTTGGCTTATAATTTTATATTTTCCATATGACTTATAAGTATATATATAGTTGTATATATTAAGTATTTCATCAGATTGAGATATTGTTAAATACCCATCAATTAACTTATTATTTTTTTCATTTAAATCAACATAAAATCTATATGAAGATAACTTTTTACCATCTTCTCTTTCTTGTTCAAATTCTGCAATATCACATGGTTTTACATTATATTTTTTTAATGCTGCTATTACACTTTCTTTATCCATATCTTGATTTATTATATTATCACTACAATTAAAATCAGTAAAACTATATGCTCCACCATTTAGATAAACCATTATTTTATATCTTCCATTGCTTGAACTATATAGTATTTGATTGTCATAAGTATCTATATTTGATTTATCTACACTTGTTCCTAATTTTTTGAAAAAGTCTTGAGCAAAATTTAATGCATCTTCAGAACTTAATCTATTTAAAGTATATACCTTTTTTTCTTTGTCCTCATCATCTTTTAATTCAACTTTGCTATTTAAAGATACCTTAGACATATCGTAAACATAATTATAATTGCTACTTAGATTTCCAAATCTCTGAGAATTATAAACATCATTTATCTTATAACCAGCAAAGATAATTGCCAATGTTGGTAAAAGATATATTATTAATTTTAAAGGTTTAAATTTAGTTTTTTCTTTAAATATAGATATTAATAAAAACATAACTAAACTATAACCAATAAGTGCACCTATCCAGTTATTCATTATGTCATCTACTTCAAAAATTCCTCTTTTAGTTATATATTGAGTTACCTCTATTCCAAAAGTGAATAAAAAACCTAAGCTAAGTGTCCAGTAGAATTTTTTAAATCTATCACTAAAAAGCGGAAGTAAAAATCCAAAAGGAACGAACATTAAAATATTTAAAATTATATTTCTCCAATAAGACTTTGAATAATTGTTCCAAGCTTCTATATAAGAGCTAAATAAATTAAAATTTGCATGTTCATATACTCCAGATCTTGTAAAAATAGTTGCACCAATTACTATTACTATATAGCAAAATAAAATACAAAATACGATTACCTTTTTTATATTTGTTTGCATGTGATTTTTAAGAAATTTCCTAAAAAATATAAAATATATTATGCCTATAAAAATTAAGCCTATTATGCCTAATACTAAATACTCTCTAGCTAAATTGATAACTTGAAAAAGCTTCATAACTATCCCTCCATCATCTAATTCCTTATTAATTATAAACTCTTTTACCTACATAATCATTAAGTTTTTCTTAAAAAATTTAAATTTAGACAAGAAAAAAGGATGCGCCGCCACATCCTTTTTTCGGGGAGTTATTACTAAAAAAATCATCAAAAAAATTATTTTAAGTATTAGTTATTTAAGTTTAAATAACTTTCTAGAAATTAACTAGCTTGTATCATTTACTATGCTTTAATAATACATTTTAAAACTTAAATTAACCTTAACTCAAAGTAAATTTTTTCTTCCTAAAGTAAAATTTATTTAACTTTCTTATCATTTTTAGTATCCCACTTAAAATTTAATATATAATATATTCATTTTCTCTAAGAGCTTCTTTTGCCTCTTCGATTTTTTCTTTTTTTACTAAGATATAATCTGTATCATATGTAGACACTGTAAAAATTCCTACCTTACTTTCTGCAAGTATTGCTGATAATTTTGATATTATACCTATAAGTGAAAAGTCTAACTCACCTTGTATTCTAAATCCTATCCATCCCCTGTCAATATGTGTACAATTATTTGGAATAGATTCCATCTCACAAACTACTGAAAGCTCATTGTCTGTTTTGCCTACAAATATAAATTCATCATTTAAATTTATTTGTGAAAAATCTTCTACTTTACATATTGCAAATTCTTTATCTATAATCTTTAGTTCCATACGCCCTCCAATAAACTTTAATATTTATTATTTTTAAAAAATCATCCTAATAAATATTACTATGATTTATTAGGATAATTTTCTTATTTGTATTATAATTTATTTTTATGCTATATTCTTTTTTTTATTTATATATTTTTTTTATTATGCGATTTCTTTTTCTTTGTCATCTATATTTTTATTGGATTTTATTTCTCTAATTAAAAATACAGTTATAATCATAGCTGCTAAAACATCTGATATAGGTTGACTCATCCATACACCTTTCATTCCCATGAACTTAGAAATCACACTTATTATAGGTATAAACAGTATAACTTGTCTAAGCAATGTAAGGAACATAGATTGTTTTATCTTTCCTATAGATTGGAAATATATCGGTCCTAGCACACATACTCCTAAAAGTGGTAATGTCATAAGATATATTTTCATTCCTTCTAAGCATATTTTTTCTAATACTTCATCTTTTGTAAAGATATTTACAAACATATTTGGGAAAAATCTAGTAAGTAAAAATCCTCCAAATAAAAATACAAATGCAGAAAGCATTCCTTGAAGTAGTATTTTCTTCGTTCTTTCGTATTTTTTTGCTCCAAAGTTATACGCTATTAAAGTCTGCATACCTTGGCTAAGTCCGTATATAGGCATTAAAAACATTAAATTTATAGAAGTTATAGTCGTCATAGCCCCTATCGCCAAATCTCCACCATAACCTTGTAAGAATTTATTTGTAACAAGATGTATAGAGCCTGTAACAACTTCCATACAAAATGGTGTTATTGATATTGTTAAAATAGCAATTACTGCTTCTTTTTTTAATCTAATATTTTTTAGTCTAAGCTTTAAGTTAGAATTACCTTTTGTAAAATAATAAGTCGTCCATATAAAGTTTATAAGCTGACATATAACTGTTCCTATAGCTGCACCTTTTATTCCAAATCCAAAATAGAATATAAATAGTGGGTCAAATACTAAGTTTAGTAAAGAACAAACTATCATAATTGTTGCTGCTAGTTTTGGCCTTCCATCTGCTCTTATCGCTCCATTTAAACTGAAACCAGATAGATTTACTACAGCACCTAATAAGATTACACTCATATAATCTTTTGCATATGGTAGAGTTTTTGCACTAGCTCCAAATACATATAAAATTTGGTCTATAAACACTAACCCTAAAACCATAATTACAAAACCACCTAAAAGCTCTAGCGCAAATGTATTTCCAAGAAGTCTTTCAGCCTCTTCATTTTCCTTTGCTCCTAGTTTTATTGATATATTTGTACTTCCACCAACAGATACAGCAACTCCAAATGCACCTATTAATGTAAACAGTGGCATTGTAACTCCAAGACCAGAAATAGCATATGCTCCAACACCTTCCATAGAACCTATAAATGCTCTATCTGCTGTATTGTATAAACAAGTTACAAGCATTGCTATTATTGCTGGAATTGAATACTTAACTAATAATTTACTTGTTTTATCTTTTGCTAAATTATCCATATTTTCTCCTATCTAATCATATCGTAAGTTATACAAACTGGTTTTTTAGTTCTAGGATCTGTAACTATTTCACTGTCTATATTGAATAATTCTCTAAGGTTTTCTTTTGTCATAACTTCCTCAGCAGTTCCTTTGCAGCATATCTTACCTTTTTTAACACCTATCATATGGTCTGCAAATCTCGCTGCATTGTTAAGTTCATGTATTACCATAACTATTGTAGTATTGTATTTTTTGTTTAATTCATCTAAAACTTCTAATACTTCTAATTGATGAGCTAAATCTAAATAAGTCGTTGGCTCATCTAAAACAAGTATATCTGTTTGTTGTGCTAAAGCCATCGCAATCCATGCTCTTTGTCTTTGCCCACCAGATAAATCTTCTATTTTTCTATCTCTAAATTCTGATATTCCTGTTGCTTTTAAAGCCCAGTCTACTATTTCTTTGTCTTCTTGTTTATTATTTTTAAATCCACTTTGATGTGGAAATCTTCCATAAGCTATTAATTCCTCAACAGTTAGTCCTCCTGGTGCTTGTGGACTTTGAGGTAAAACTGCCATATTTCTTGCAATTTCTTTTGAACTTTGTTCATTTATATTTTTAGAATTTATATATATGTCTCCGCTTTTAGCTTTTAAAATTCTCGCTATTGTTTTAAGGATTGTAGATTTACCACACCCATTTGCTCCTATGATTGTAGTTATCTTTCCTTTTGGTATTTCTAAATTTAAATCTTCTACTATATTTACATTGCCATAAGCAATATTTATATTTTTAGTTTCTATTGAATTCATAGTGTTTTTCCTCCTTTTTAATCTCTTCTTACTTAATCAGCTTTTAACATTAAGTAAATGAAATAAGGTACACCAATTACTGAAACAACTAGTCCAACTGGTATTTCAAGTGGAGCAAAGATATTTCTAGCAATTGTATCTGATGCTAATAAAATAAACGCACCTACTAATGATGCAACTGGTATTAATTTTTTATGAGCTGGTCCGACTAATTTACGCGCAATATGTGGTGAAACTAGCCCTAAAAATGCTATACTTCCCGCAACTGATGTAGCAACACCTGCTAAAACAACTGCAACTATTAACATTTTTCTTCTTTCTTTTTCTACATCTAATCCAAGCCCTGTTGACATTTCATCTCCTAGATTTAATACATCTAAATCTCTTGATTTATAAAATGCAAACGAACCAAATAAGATTACAAATGGAGCAATTATATAAACATATTTCCATGTTGCTCCCCATATACTTCCGTTTGTCCAAGCCACAACTCTGTTAAATTCTTGTGTTGTAAATTTTAGTTGGAAAACTGTAAGTAATGCTAAAAATGCAGTATTTATTCCAATCCCGATTAATAATAAACGAGATGAATTTATACCTTTATTCCATGCTAATGCATATATTAAAAATGCTCCAAATAACGCCCCACAAAGAGCGACTAGTGGCATTGTATATATCGTAAAATCACTTATTCCATCGTATACATTTCCGTTTAAGAAATATATATACATTACTACGAATAATGCAGCACCTGAATTTATACCTAATATTCCGGCATCTGCCAAATCATTTTTAGTAACACCTTGTAATATAGTACCTGCAATTGCTAATGCTATACCTATTAGTAAAGCCATAAGTATTCTTGGCAGTCTAAGTCTAAATATTACTATCTCTTGATTTTTTGTTCCAAGTCCGACTAATGTTTTAATTACGTCCATCGGAGTTAAACTTGAAGAACCCATGTTTAAACTTATTACAAATGTTGCAAATATAAGACCTATTAGAACTAGTGATATAATCGCAAATTTTTTATTTTTTTTCATATTATTTCACTTCCTTTCTAATAAGATATATAAATACTGGCACACCTAATAAAGCAGTTAGTGAACCTATTGGTGTTTCGTAAGGTGGATTTATAAGTCTAGATATTACATCACTATAGACTATTAATACTGAACCAAGCACAAATGAACATGGTATTATATATTTAAAATCAACACCTACTAATTTTTTAACTATTTGAGGTATTATAAGACCAACAAATATTATATTTCCTGCTACAGAAACAGATGCTCCTGTAAGTAAAATTACTATTACAATTGCTATAAATCTTGTACGATTTGTATTTTCACCAAGACCTATCGCAACATCTTCTCCTAAACTAAGTATTGTTATTCTTTTTGATATAAGCATCGCACAACTCATGCCTATTATACCCACGATAAATAGTAGTTTAACACCTTCCCAGTTAACGCCGATAAATCCACCATTAATCCAAAAACTTAATTGTTGTGATAGATTAAAATACATCGCCGCTCCAGTCGCTAGTGAAATTAATAAAGTTCCAAGCGCTGTTCCCGCTAATGTAAGTTTTACTGGGTCAGTTTTTCCCATTGATCTTGAGCTTATAAAATAAACGAATAATCCACTTATACTAGCACCGATAAATGCAAATATCATAAGTGAAAATCCACCGATAACTATATTAGTGTTTACTTGTTGTAAAACTAGAGCTATAGCTACCATAAATGTCGCACCTTGAGTTATACCTATAACTGATGGTTCTGCAATAGGATTTCTAGTTATACCTTGCATAATTGCACCAGACACTGCTAAAAATCCACCGACTAAAACACCAGCAAGAGCCCTCGGTATTCTGACATCTCTTATAATTTTAGAATTTATATCATTTCCATTTCCAAATACGCTATTTACCATAGTTGAAAAATCTATATCTTTCGCCCCTATAGATACTGATAAAAATATACCTAGGGACAATAATATTAATCCACAAAAGATTAAAATATACGAGTTTCTTTTATTTGAGTTAGTCAAATTCGTCCCTCCTTTTTTGAATTTTCTAATTTATCTCTTAAAATCAAATTAGGTGAATAAATATAATTTATCCACCTAATTTTAAAATAATCTCTATTTTATGCTTACATTAAAGCATTTTTTACTTCTTCTAATAATAATTTTCTTCCCATTGGGTTGTAAGCTTGTGAGAAGAATGGACTAGCATTTAAGAATACATAGTTTCCATCTTTTACAGCTCTTATTTCGTTAAATACGCTATTTTTAGCTAAGTCTTGTTTATCAGATTCCATACCGATTACAACTATGTTATCAGCATCTATTTCTGAAAGCCCTTCTATACTTACAGTTGGAAGTGTTATACTATCTTGTTTTGGCATATTTGCTGGTTGTTTAAGACCCATATCGTCTTTTAAGATAGTTCCCATTCCACCTTCAGAGAATATCATAAATTGTCCAGAAGATGCTAAAGCTACTACATAAGATTGATCTCCTTTTGCTTTTTTGATTTCATCTCCTATTTTTTTAGCTTCTGCATAATAATCATCTAACCAAGCTTGAGCTTCATCTTCTTTATCAAATAGTGTAGCTACTTGTTTTAAGTTTGCTTCCCAGTCATTTGAGTAATCTTCAAGCATAACAACTGGTGCTATTTCTTTTAGCTCGTTATACATTTTTTCTTGTCTTGGAGCCATTATTATTAAATCTGGATTAGCTTCTATTATAGCTTCTATGTCCATAGTATCCATCATTGAATGTCCAACTACTTTTGTATCTTTGAAAGTATCAGCCATGTATGATGGTACATTTTCTGTATCATAAGAATCTACGTTAGCAGTTGCAACTGGAGTATATCCTAATATAACTAATTCCTCACTACTTCCAGATATATCTACTATACGTTTTGGATTTGCAGGTATTTCTACATCTCCTTTTGAAGTTTTTACAACTCTTGTTTCAGCTTTATCTGCTGACTCGTTGTTACTTGAACAACCTGTTAGTATTGATAGTGATAATATCGCTACTAACATTAATGCGATTGATTTGATTTTTTTCATATTTTCCCTCCGTGATGTCTATATTAATAATGATTATCAATTCACTAAGCATATTATATCGTAAATTCATACTAAATCAATAGGAATTAAATAATTCCAACAATTACCTAGAAGTATGTGCAAATTCGTGTAAAAAAGTAAGGGCAGTCACAAAATATTTCATGACTGCCCTTAATTTTATTCAGAACATAACTCTTTATCTATATTTAAATCTTTATTTCCTTCTTCTATTTTATAAAGTTTTTTCGCTTTATATAAAATAGCAAATATTGAAAGTAATACAAGTCCTTTAAATATACTACTTATTGCAATACTCCACCATATACCGTTAATTCCAAGTATATCTGGTTTGCTAAGTAATATTGCCATTGGTATTCTAGCTAAATTTAAAGCAATACTAATAAATGATGGTATATATGTTCTTCCTAATCCTTTTAATATTCCTGTAATTGTTATTTCAATACACATAAATAATTGTGAATATCCAAGTATTCTTAGATAATCTATTCCTTTTATTATTGCATCTTGTTCATTTATAAATGCTCTAAATATAACATCTCCAAAGAATACAAGAACTACGGTAGTTATACTACCCCAAATTATAGCTCCTATTAATCCAATTTTACTTCCTTTATCTATTCTATCAAATTTATAGGCTCCATAGTTTTGTCCTGTAAATGTAGATAAAGCTGAAGCAAATCCATCAGCACTCATCCATGATATAGATTCTATTTGTGAACCGACCTTTTGAACAGCTACTACTACTGGTCCAAAAGATGCCACGATTACGCCCATAGCCATAGATATAAGTGTAAATAATGCATTTTGGATAGCTACTGGAAAACCTAATTTATATAATATTTTAAAATATTTAAGTTCTATTTTTCTAAAATATCTAACTTTAAAGTATTCTATTCTATTTTTTATTATATATCCAATAAAAACAAAACTAACTACTATTTGTGCACTTATTGTTGCAATACCTGCTCCATTTGTTCCAAGAGCTGGAATTGGTCCAAATCCGAAAATTAATAGTGGATCTAATATAATATTTGCTATAAGTCCGATTGTGTTAATCCTAAATGGTATACTACTATTTCCAAGTCCAATAAAAATCGATGTAAATACAGGATTTATAAAATAAAAAATCATTCCAAGTCCTAATATAACTAAATACTGTCTAGACATCGATATTACTTCAGCATTTCCTAAATTAAAAATATCTATTAATTGTTTATTAAATAAAATTAGTATTAAACTGTAAGTCAAAGATAAAAATACATTCAATTCTATGGATGATTTTATATAAGATTTTACTTCTTTTATATTTTTCTCTCCCATACTTTGAGCTACTTTTACCTCTCCTCCAATTTTTGAAAACATAACAAATGCCATTGCAAGCCAAGGATAAAATCCTGCCGTTCCAACTGCTGCTACGGAATTACTTCCGTTTTTTCCAACCCACATCATATCTATTAAATTGTAAGCAATTTGAATAAATGATGTAGCCATTATCGGGATAGCTATTTTTACGAGCTTTTCAACTATCCCACCTTCTGTCAAATTAATCTTTTTTTGCATTTTTCCTCCGTACTTAAATATAATTCTGTTTAATGTAGAAATAACATTTATCTAAAATCCAAGTGATTTTAAATCTAATCTGCTACCTGATACAAAAACTAATATAACTCCAATTATAAAAGCTATAAGTATTATCATTTTTACATAATTGTTAACTTTAACCTTATTTCTGATTTGATACATAATCATAAATCCAAAACTTATTATACTTATTAAGATAGCCATAGCTCCTAAAGTAAGTACAAAACCTGTCATCAATAAATTATTTGTATCCATATGTTGCCTCCTTATCGCTACAAAATTAATACTATTTTATCATAAGTTTTATGTATGATGATTTTATTTTGAATATTTATATGCATATATTTTAAAAATTTTATAATTTCACCAATATAATTGTATAAATAATCAATATGAAGATATAAATATTACATTTTTTGAAATATAATTATATTAAAAGGGTTTATATAATTTTCACAGACAATTTAATTTCTAAAATAAATAATATAAGGAGAGATAGAATGATAAAATACGAAGAACATTTCGGAATTAATATAATTTCTACAAATCTAAATAAGTCAACTGATGCAGATTTTTTAACTGAGGATATTGTAAATGATGTTGAAAAGTTCCACACATCTATTGCTGAGTATAAAAAAACACCACTTGTTAAATTAGATAATTTAGCATCAAAGTTAGGTGTAAAAAATATATTCGTAAAAGATGAATCTTATAGATATGGGCTTAATGCCTTTAAAGGGCTTGGGGGATTATACGCTATATTTAGAATAGTATGTGACAAATTAAGCTTAGACTATAAATGCACAACTTTTAAAGATTTACAAAATAAAGATATAAAAGAAAAATTAAAAGATATAGTATTTGTAACTGCTACTGATGGAAACCATGGTAAAGGTATCGCTTGGGCTGCTAACAAACTTGGTTGCAAATCTGTTGTATTTATGCCTAAAGGCAGCGTGCTTACAAGAGCAAAGGCGATTGAAAATATGGGTAATTCTACAGTTACAATTACTGATTTAAATTATGACGATGCAGTTAGAAAAGCAGCTTCTCTAGCAGATGAAAATGGATGGTATTTAGTTCAAGATACTGCTTGGGAAGGATATGAAGATATTCCAAACTTTATAAGCCAAGGCTATACAATTATGGCTAAGGAAGCACTTGATGAATTAAACGAACTTGGAATAGAAAAACCTACTCATTTATTTCTACAAGCTGGTGTAGGTTCTATGGCTGGAAGCGTGCTTGGATATATGGTCAATAGATTTGATAAAAAACCTCCAATAACTACTATAGTTGAACCTGTTACTGTTGCATGTATCTACAAATCTGCAAAAGCTAATGATTCAAAACCTCATGCTGTAACTGGAGATTTACATACAATAATGGCTGGACTTAATTGTGGTGAACCAAATACAGCTACATGGCCAATCTTAAGAGATTATGCTAGTTTTTATGCTTCTTGTCCAGATTATGTAACTGCTAGAGGAATGAGAATTTTGGCAAGCCCATTAAAAAATGATAAAAAGGTTATTTCTGGTGAATCTGGTGCAGTAGGCGCTGGCCTTTTGTCAATGCTTATGGGGAAAGATGAATTTGAAGATATAAGACGTGATATGGGATTAAATAAAAATTCTGTTGTTTTAATATTTATCACAGAAGGCAATACTGATCCTAAAGGGTATGATGAAATAATATACGATGGAAGGAATTTCAGTCCTTTTGTTTAAAATATATATTTCTTATGGAATATAAAATTTATTAACTTATTTAGGAGGAAACTTATGAGAAAAGCTGTTTACTTTTTTTGTACAGATTATGAAAGAGATGAAGTTGCACCAAGAGTACTAAATTATTTAAAAGAAAATTACGACTTAAAATTAGCAGATTTTAAATTTGCAAATAGAGATGTCTATGAATATCATGATGATAGAGGTAACTTATTTTCATTTGTTGAAACTGACAAAGTTTTAAGTTATGACTATGATTTATATATACCTCTTTTAAATAAATATTTCAAAGATTACGATATCGCAGGTGTTGTAAATTGGCATGGTGGAAAAAATGCTCCAGACAAAATCCTTACTGTTCACTCAACTGGCGATGTTGTCGGAAAAATATTTGCACCATCAAATCCAGTATACCTTAGAAATTTACTATTGGCTATAGAAGAAAATCGTGTAAAATCAAGCTTAGATGATTTCACAACTATGACTGAAGCAACACATTGGACTGGAACAATTCAAGGCCAAGATATAAATTTAATAGACAAGTACCAAGTACCTATATTCGATATAGAAATAGGCAGCACGCTTGAAAGTTGGAAAAATCCTATTGCTGAAAGCGTCCTAGCAAATTCTCTATTTAGAGTTTTTGATGATGATATAAAACCGGAATTAAAGGATATAAAAGTACTTCTTTGTACAGGAGGAATGCATTTTGAAGAAACATTCTCAAATGTAATAATAAATACTGAAAAACCAGTATCAATCGGACATATTTTATCTAACCAATGGATGGTTCAAGGTGAATATGATAAAGAAGAAAATTATCAATATCTAAAAAAATGTGTTGATTCTATTTCTATGAAGGTAGATGGAATTGTAATTCACGACAATTTAAAATCTGCTTATAAAAATGCAGTTAAAAAATTAGGCGAAGAACTTGGCGTTCCTGTATTTAAGCATAAAAAACTAAAAAAACCTTCCGATCTACCAATCTAATAAATTATGTTATATAAATAAAAAACAAATGTAATTTCAATAAATATAAAAAACCTCTAAGAGATATATCCTAGAGGTTTTTTATATTTATTTAAGTTGTTTCTGTAGTTTCTCCTTTTTTCTTTTTAATATGCTTACCAACTATTTCATTTACATCTGTTATAGTTACAAATGCCGAATAATCATCCGCAGCTACTATTCGCTTAAGCTCCGGAATTTCAATTCTCGTTACAACCGCATAAAGTACAACCTTCTTTCCACTTATTAATCCTTCTCCCTCTAACATTGTCACTGTTCTACCTAAATGTTTATAAATGCTATTTGCTATTTCTTCACCATGATTAGTTATAATCATAGCTGCTTTTGCTTGTTCAAATCCCTCAGATACCATATCTATAATTTTAAAAGTTATAAAATAAGTAAGTATTGAATATAATGCTCTATCCCATCCAAATAATAGACCTGATGTTGAATATATAAAGAAGTTTAAAAACATTACGACTTGACCTACAGAAAATGATGTCTTTTTGTTTATTAAGATTGCAACTACTTCTGTTCCATCTAGGCACGCTCCAAATTTGATTACAAAACCTACCCCTATACCAAGTAACAACCCTCCAAATACAGTTGCTAAAAGTATATCATTAGTAAGTTCGGGAACTGGTTTAAATTGTTCTAGTAATACTGAAAATACTAACATTGCATATGCGGCTTTTATTAAAAAGCTTTTTCCTAATTGCTTATATCCTAAAATTAAGAAAGGTATATTTAAGACAAAGGTAAGGATACTTAATTTAACTTTAGTTATATAACTAATCATAATTGAGATACCTATTATTCCTCCATCGATTATGTTGTTAGGCACTAAAAATATTTCTAAAGCTAGTGCAGCCAAAGTTGCCCCTAGAGTAATAAGTAAAAAAGAAAGGAAATTATCTAATAGTTTTTTGTTACTTTTCATATTCGTCATGCTTATACCCCTTTTCTTATTAAATTTTTGAAATACTATCTTAATTAATCATTTATGTATCTTTTGTGTACTTTGTATTTCTATATATTAATAAAATTATACGCAATTACTAGATATCCTTCTTTTTTTCGGATTTTTTACAATATTTTAACATTTTCGACTTATTTTATTTAATAAAAGTTCGAGTATATATAATTATTGTATAATACATTTTAATTATTTTATTTTATGTTTTTTATTTATATTTATTCAAAAGTCAGTAAACCTCTTTGATCTACTGACTTTTATCTTTATTATAAGACTCTTCTCGCATTTACAAATGCATTTTGGTAATAGCTATTATTAATGCTTACTGTCACAATTTTTCTTTGGCTATAAGATGCATGTATCATCTGACCATTTCCAATATAAAGACCAACGTGAGAAACTGCTCCATTATTTGAACCATTAGTATCAAAGAATAGTAAATCTCCTCCTTTTATATTACTTCTACTTACATATGTTCCGTATTTACTTTGAACAGCTGAATTTCTAGGTAAAGTAATACCTGCTTTATTTTTAAATACATAATATGTAAATCCTGAACAGTCAAAGCTATTAGGTCCTTGTGCTCCCCATACATATGGTTTACCTAAAAACTTCTTTGCATATGATATTAATGCACTTGCACTTTTTGATACATTAGTATCAGAATCATTTTTTGATGAATTTGAAGATGTTTTTTTAGCTTGTAAATAAGTACTTTTTACATATGCTGTTCTCCCATTATAACTTATCTTTGACCAACCATTTGAAGTTGACAATACTTTTACACTTTTCCCATAAGATAATTTCCCTAATTTTGAATAGCTAGTAGATGGTCCTTTTCTTACATTTAAGCCAACTGACGCATTTACATATCTAGTTATTCCTTTATTATCGCTAGAAGAACTATATCCTGAAACATAATCTTTATATACATATCCTGTCGTTCCATCATATTTTACTTTTATCCAATTTCCATTTTTACCTAAGTACGTTAATTTATATCCTTTATATAACTTCCTCATAATAGAGTAATTCATAGAAGGTCCTTTTCTAAAATTTACTCTTGATGTTACTGTTACAGTTTGAGTTGCTGCTTCTACTTGAGATGTTTCCGCCATTGGCATAACTATACTTGATGTTGCAACTAAAGCTCCTGCTAATATATATGATTTATTTATACTCATAATATCTATTCCTCCAATTTTTAAGAAAAATTTTACTTTATAATTATATTGTTACATTTTTGTAACTTTTTATCAAGTATTTTTGTAACTTTTTTGTAACTTTTTCTTTTCAAAAAAAATAAACTTCCTAAATTTACAGTAAAATCAATACTGTTAAGGAAGTTTATTCTCAAATCATTCTTTTTAATTTTACGATTTATTTATTATTTTTAACTATATTTATTATAACTTCTTTAGCTTTTTCCATTTCTTCAGCAACTGCATATTCATAATATCCGTGGAAGTTATATCCTCCTGTAAATAAGTTAGGTGTTGGTATTCCCATATATGAAATTCTAGCTCCATCAGTTCCTCCACGAATTGGAACTATTTTAGGTTCAATATCTGCATCTTTCATAGCTTTTTTAGCTAAATCGATTATATACATGACAGGTTCAATTTTTTCTTTCATATTATAGTAACTATCTTTTATTTCAACAATTATTCTATCTTCTCCATATTTTTGTTGTAGAGTTTTTGTTATTTCTTCCATTTTAGCTTTTCTTTGATTTAATCCATCTAAATCAAAATCTCTAAGTATATAAGATAGTTTTGCTTCATCTACTTCTCCGCTTATTGAAGTAAGCATATAAAATCCTTCATATCCTTTTGTTTTTTCTGGAACTTCATTTTGTGGAACCATAGAGTTGAATTCTGTTGCTACTGATGCAGCATTTATCATTACATTATATGCACTTCCTGGATGCACACTTTTACCAATTATTTTTACATCTACACTTGATGCATTAAAGTTTTCATATTCTAACTCACCGATTTCACCACCATCTACTGTATATGCAAAATCAGTATTAAAACCTTCTACATCGAAAAAGTCTGCTCCTCTTCCAACTTCTTCATCAGGTGTAAAACAAACTTTTATATCTGAATGTTCTATTTGTGGATTTTCAATTATATATTTTAAAGCTTCTATTATTTCAGTTATTCCAGCTTTGTCATCTGCTCCAAGTAAAGTTGTTCCATCTGAAGTTATTATTGTTTTTCCAACCTTTTCTGATAAAATCGAGAATTCATTTGGAGATAGAACTATATTTTTTTCTTTATTTACTACTATATCTCCTCCGTCATAATTTCTATGTATTTGTGGGTTTACATTTTCTCCACTTGCTGCTGGTGATGTATCCATATGAGCTATAAATCCTATTTTTTTAAGATTTTTATCTGTATTTGATTTTAAAGTTGCATATACATATCCTTTGTCATCCATATATGCATCACTTAGTCCTATTTCTTTTAAATCTTCTACTAATATTTTGCCTAAGTTCTTTTGAATCTCTGTACTTGGCACAGTTTCAGAATCTTCATTACTTGTTGTATGTACTTTTGCATATTTTACAAATCTTTTTATTAAGTTTTCCATTATAACTACTCCTTCATTGTCAATTTTTCCTTTTAATCCTATTTTTATCTTCAATCTGTATTATTTACAATTTTTAAAAAAACTTTCATATAAAATCATTTTAGATTTTATATGTTATCCACAGAATTAAAAATCAAATTTTCTATTAATATATTATCACTATTTGACAATTACTGTTATATATTTCAAAAAAAATAGATTTGAAAATTAATTCAAATCTATCTTGCTAATAACTTATTTGAAAGTGTCACATATTTTTGATCGTCACTTGAGTTATAAATTTCTATATTTCCAACATGATTTTCTTCATTTAACTCATGTTTTTGTTCTAAAATTTCTTTTACATGTTTACAAGTACCCATATTTCCATCGACTAAATGTGCTGTTTCAGGTAAAAATTCATTTAAGTAATCTTTATAGAATATAAAATGAGTACATCCTAAAACTACACTATCTAAATTATCTACATTTACATTTTTATAATAGTCTTTTAATTGATTTATAACTGTTGTTTCATCGTCTAATAAATCATCCTCAACTATTTCAACAAGTTTTGGACAAGGCATCTTAACTACCTTGTTATTGCCTCTAAATTTGTGCATTAATGTTTCAAATTTCTTTTCTTTTAAAGTAAGTGGTGTAGCCATTACCACTATATTATTGTTTTTAACCCCTTGTGTTGCAACTTTTAAAGCTGGTTCCATTCCTATTATAGGTAAATCTTTATATTTTTTTCTAAGATAGTTTGCAGAAGCACTAGTAGCTGTATTACATGCTATAACTACTGCTTTTACTCCCTTTTCTATAAAAAAGTCTATTATTTCAACACATCTTTTCGTAATTTCATCTTTTGTCTTTATACCATAAGGAGCATATGCAGAATCTCCAAAATAAATAAAATCTTCATTTGGCATAAGCTTTTTCAAATCTCTAAGTACGCTTATCCCACCTAAACCAGAGTCAAATACTCCTATGGCCTTTTTGCTGTTATCCATTAAAATACCTCCAATATGTTTTTAAATATCCTTACACATATTATCACTTCTACTATTATAAAATATATATCTCATTTATGCAAAAAAACTATTATCTTAACCACTTTATTCCTTATTTGATTATTATAGACAACTGTGATATATTTTAAAATTATAGTAATAATTATTTAGATTATGAAAAGGGGAATAAAAATGAAATACAACACTGTAATTTTTGATTTAGATGGAACATTACTAAACACTTTAGAAGATTTAGGAGATAGCGTTAACCATGCATTAAAATCTTTTGGATATCCCGAAAGAACTTATGAAGAAGTGAGATGCTTTGTAGGTAACGGAATAAAGGAACTTATGTTTAAAGCTGTTCCAAATGGAACTGATGAAGAAACTGCACTAAAATGTCTACAAATTTTTAAAGATCATTATAAAACTAATATGCAACACAAAACTGCTCCTTATAATGGAATCATAGAACTTTTAGAAACATTAAAATCTAATGGATTTAAACTAGGAATAGTATCAAACAAATATGATTTTGGAGTTAAAAATTTAAATAAATATTATTTCAAAGATTTAATACCAGTAGCAATAGGTGAACGTGAAGGTGTTAGGAGAAAGCCTGCTCCTGACACAGTTTTAACTGCTATGAAAGAACTCAATGCACAAAAAGAATCAACTTTATATGTTGGAGATTCTGGTTCAGATATGATAACTGCACAAAATGCTGGAGTAAAAGGTGTCGGTGTTACATGGGGCTTTAGAGATGCAAAATCACTAAAAGAAAGTGGTGCAGATTTTTTAGTTGACTCTCCAGCCCAATTACTAGATATAGCCCAAAATACTAAATGCGAAACAGCTTTATAGAATTTTTAAAAGGACAGTTCAAAATACACAAACTGCCCTTTTTATATTATTGCATTATATCATTTTTTAGACTTTTAATTTCTTCTATTACCTTTTCAATTGAATCATCATCAGATGCAGATAAAATATTTATTTGCATCGCTTTAGCCATATATTTCACACCGTTATAAGCTAAATTTATAAGGTTTAAGATATCTGAATCTAAATCCTTAAAATCTATACTTTTATTTAAATCAAAGCCTTCTTTTTGTGGATTTTTTAGTGCATTTAATCTAGCTTGAATCCTAATTTGATTAAATTTAAATTCAAGCTCACTAAGTGTATTTCCAAGTGTTGAATGAAGATTAAAAATAACTTGCGAGTATAGTTCCACTATTTCATCTAAATCCATCGTATTATTTAATTTCAATTCTTCCTTTAGTTTATTTCCTATATTTTTTAAATCAAATACATCTATATATTTTTGTGGCACATTTTCAATTTCGTTAATTAAATTATTGTATTTTTTTAAATCTAAAAGCCCCATATTTACTTTCATGTTGTATATTTCTGTTATATTCATAATTTATGTTTGTCTCCTTGTAATTTGCTTTTAAATAAATTTTCTGATGATAATATTATATCCCCAACAAATAATTTTCTTCCATTTATTATTTAATGTCAACAAAAAAATAAGAGTATTACCCATAATAGAATAATACTCTTATCATAATATATTGTTATAAAGTTTAAATTAAAATGAATTATATGGCAGAATTATCTTTCAACACTTATCATTTCAGCTTTTTCGTTTATTTCGCCTTTAGCTAAAACTTTTACATTTTTAAATTCATCTGTATTACTTATTATTATTGGAGTTACAGTTCTGTATCCAGCTTCTTGTATTTTATCTTTATCGAATTCAACAAGTAAGTCTCCTACTTTAACTTTGTCTCCTACTTTTACATGTGTAGTGTAATATTGTCCATTTAGTTGAACAGTATCTAATCCTACATGGATAAGAACTTCTACACCGTCATCTGAAGTTATACCTATAGCATGTTTAGTATCGAATACTACTGAAACAGTTCCATTTACTGGAGATACTGCTCTTCCTTCTTCAGGTTCAATTCCTATACCTTTACCTAACATACCTTCAGAGAATACTCCGTCATTTACTTCACTTAATTCTATTGCTCTACCTTTTATTGGAGCATATAATACGTCGTTTTCTACTTTTACATCTCTTTTAACTTCTGATTTAGCTTCTTCTTTTTTAACATCTGCTTGTGGAGTTTCATTTACTTTAACTGTAGCTGCTTTTCCACTTGCTATAAAGTTTTCTAAATTAGATTTTATAACTGTAACTTTTGGTCCGTATACAACTTGTACACCATTACCTTTTTTGATTACACCTGCTGCACCACTCGCTTTTAACATACCTTCATTTACTTTTGAAGGGTCTTTAACTGTTAAACGAAGTCTTGTTATACAACAGTCTAAGTCTGTTAAGTTTTCACTTCCACCTAACCCTTGAAGTATTAAAGCACTTAACTCATCGTCAGCATTTGTACCTGAAGCAGCACCTTGTCCATCTTTTTTAGCATTAACGTCTGCTCTTGTATATAATTTAACTTCAGCATCATCGTTATCTTCACGACCTGGAGTTTTGAAATCGAATTTTTTAATTAAGAAACTGAATAAGAAGTAATAAACTGCAAAGTAAGCTATACCTACAAATACTATGTTTATCCAGCTTGTTTTAGCATTCCCTTGAAGTATACCAAATAAGAATAAATCTATAAGACCTCCAGAGAATGTCATACCAACACCAACATTTAATATATGCATTAACATATATGCAGCACCTGCAAATACACAGTGAATTACATATAATACTGGTGCAACGAATAAGAATGTAAATTCAAGTGGTTCAGTTATACCTGTTAACATTGAAGTTAATGCTGCTGATAATAATAAACCTCCAACAGCTTTTCTTTTTTCTGGTTTTGCACATTTGTACATTGCAAGTGCAGCACCTGGTAAACCAAATATCATTAGTGGGAATTTACCAGACATGAATCTAGTAGCTTCTACACTGAAGTGAGTTACACTTGGATCTGATAATTGTGCGAAGAATATATTTTGTGCACCTTCTATCACTTTACCAGCTACTTCCATACTTCCACCAACACCTGTTTGCCAGAATGGTAAGTAGAATACATGGTGAAGACCAAATGGTATTAATGCTCTTTCCATTACCCCATATAACCAAGTTCCTGCATATCCAGAACCTCTAACTACATCACCAACAGAATATATTACATTTTGTATTGGTGGCCATGCATAGAACATCGCTATACCAACTACTAAGTAAACTAATGCACTTATTATTGGAACGAATCTTGTTCCACCAAAGAATGATAATACTTGTGGTAATTCTATTTTATAGAATCTATTGTGAAGTGCTGAAACACCAAGACCTACTATAATACCTCCAAATACACCCATTTGAAGAGATGTCATACCTAATACATCTGTTGTAGATCCATTTAGCATGCTTTCTGCTCCTCCATGAACAGCTATCATTGCACTAACTGCAGCATGCATTATGAAGAATGCTAAAGCACCTGATAATGCTGCAACTTCTTTTTCTTGTTTAGCCATACCTATTGCAACACCCATTGCAAATATAATTGGTAAGTTTGTAAATACTACATTCCCTGCTGCATTTAAAACAGTTAATATACTGTAGATAAATGTCCCAGGTCCCATAACACCCATTAATCCATATGTGTTAAGCATTGTTTCATTTGTAAATGATCCACCTATTCCTAGGAAAAGACCAGCTACTGGTAAAATTGCGATTGGAAGCATGAATGATCTTCCGACACGTTGTAAGACTCCAAAAATCTTGTCTTTCATTTTTATTCCTCCCTTTATTATATTTTTTATTTTTAAAATTACAGCGTTTATTTCACGCGAAGTATTTATTATTAACTAGTAAATTTGAACAAATAAAAAGACCTAACCAAAAATGCAAATATTTAAAATTCACACTTTTTATCATAGATATTTAAACATATATGATATATAAATATAGCTATAAATAAAATACATCTATAATACTCGTAAATTTATTTTACATTCTTCAATTAGGTCTTGCCTGCATTACCAGTCACAATCCAACTTATTAATTTGTAGATATTCTCTTAAGATGAATAGTTAAAAACATCATTTCTTCACCTGTAAGATTTAAATTGTATTTTTCTTTAATATATTCTTTTATTTTTTCAGCACAGCCATAGTCTTTGCTGTAATTTTCTCTTATCATTCTCTGCAATTGGAAATCTGTATCCTTTGTCGATTTATTACTAAATAATCTCTGTGAGAAATATTTTAGATGTGTAATAAATCTTCCAAAATCAAGTGAATCCTCATTTAACACTATATTGTAATAATTTTTTACTATATCGATAACTTCTTGCATAAATGTAGTTATTTTTATCATTCCGCTCATATTTGTATCTAGTTCAGCATTTACAATATGTAGTGCAATAAATCCTGCTTCATCATTTGAAAGTTCTACCCCATGATTCTTTTTGATTATTGATAAAGATTCTTTGCCTAGTTCATACTCTTGTTGATAAAACCTTTGTATATCCCATAGTAAAACATTACTGTATTCTTGTTTTCTTTTTTTTCTTTCTATTGCAAAGCTAAGGTGATCAGTTAAAGTAATATAAATATTATCATTTAGTTTTTTATCAAGTTTTGATTTAATGTTGTCTATAATCTCTGTAGATGTATCTATATATTCTTTAGGCACCTGACTTATTAACTCTTGTAATTTATTTGATGTAACTTTATCATCTATTCTATAAATAGCTTCAACTTTATCAGGCTTTATCCATTCTCCTGGCTTTTTTTGAAAACCAATCCCCAATCCTCTTATTATAACTTGATTTCCATTTTGGTCAATAGAACTAATAAAGTTATTATTAATTACCTTTTTCACTCTATACAATAACCTCACCCCCTATCCGAAAAAACATGTGTTATATTAAAAAAGACCAACAAACATAGAATATATATAATATTCCCTATGTAGTTGGTCTTGCCTGCATTACCAGTCACAATCCATAAATATTAAATTTATTTCTTTGTTTTTCCATTATTAGAATAACATTTTCCTACAGTTATTGTCAATATATATTTTTATTTTTCTAAAATTCTTTTTTATTGTAAATTGATAACGAAATTTTATATGATATGAATATAGATAATATAGTTAATACTATTAATCCGATTAGTCCAGATTTAAATATCATCTCTAAAGTTGCTTCATCTGGCATAGGTATATTTGCTTTTTCTGCCATTTTAAAAATTATAAATACTAATATAGTCGGTGTAAAGAATATCGCCATCATAACAACTCTTGCCTTTTCAACTCCTGTTTTAAATACAATAGGAATTATTATAGAAAATAATATGGCAAATATACACGGAACCATTATAGATGTAACTAATATTTCATCTATCCCAACATTTGAATCTGAAATTATATTTATAAGTGAAGATGATATTATTCCAACTACAATTCCTATTATTATCGACATTATAAAAAATACATATTTTGATAATACAATATCTTTTCTATTTATATTCATTGTTAGTGCATATTTATCCCATTTTGCATATTCATCATATGACATAGTAGTTATAACTTGCATACTTAGCATTAAAGTTATCATACTTCCAACAAATACACCATTTTTTAAGAAAATGCCATATGCTATAAAAAATACAAATACCAATATTAATTGTTTCATATAATTTCTTAGATTTAATATATCTTTAATTATTAATCCTTTCATTATTTTTGCCCCCTAACTTTGAATAAAATAATTTCTTCTAAATTTGTCTTATCTATTACAAATCCCATATTTTCATATTTATTTCTATCACTTACCATAACTTCACACCCGAATGTATTTTTTCTTATTCCAACTATATCTTCTTTTGATATTTTATCTATATCTTTTTCACTGCATTTTACTACACCAGAATTATAAATTAGTTCATCTTTATTTTCGCTAAATATTATTTTACCGTTGTTTACAAATGTTATATAATCTGCGACTTTTTCCAAATCACTAGTTATATGTGATGCTATAAGTATGCTACAATCTTCATTTTGTATATAATCTAAAAATATATCTAATATTTCATCTCTAACTACTGGATCAAGTCCACTTGTAGCTTCATCTAAAATTAATAACTTTGCATCATGGCTTAAAGCAACTGCTATAGATAATTTCATCTTCATTCCTCTTGAAAAGTCTTTTATCTTTTTATCTTTTGGTAATTTAAATTCTGTTGCATATTTTAAAAATTTATTTTTACTCCAATTAGGATAAATATTTTTCATTATTTTATCTATATCAGGCAGTTTTAAATTATCATGGAAATAGCTTTCATCAAATACGACAGATATATCCTTTTTAATTTCTGAAGCATTTTTTTTAAAATCCTTTCCAAATATTTTTATATCTCCTGAATCTATATTTATTAAATCTAAAATTCCTTTTATTATAGTAGATTTCCCTGCTCCATTTTCTCCTACAATTCCCATAATAGTTCCTGTTTCTAACTTAAAACATATGTCTTTAAGTTCAAAATCATCATAAATCTTATTAAGGTTATTTACCTCTATTGCATATGTCATAGTAATCTCCTCCCAACTTATTTAGTCGTTTTATTAATCTTCTTCATATAAAAGTCTCAAAATCGACTCTATCTCTTCGTAATCTATTGAACATTTTTTAGCTTCATCTACTGCTTTTGATAGATATTCTTCTATAAGTCTTAATTTTTCTTCTTTAAGGAGTTCCATATTTGTGCTTTTTACAAAGCTTCCTTTACCAACAACTGAATATATAAATCCGCCTCGTTCTAACTCTTCATATGCTCTCTTTGTTGTTATTACACTGATATGTAATTCCTTCGCCAAAAACCTCATCGATGGCAGTGCATCTCCTGGTTTCAATTCTCCACTTATAATCATATTTTTTATCTGTGTTGTGATTTGTTCGTATATCGGTTTATCGCTATTGTTGCTTATTATTATTTGCACTTTTTCACTCCTCTCATGTATATATTGTATATATCTTATATATACAATATATACTCTCATGTACACTTTGTCAAGTTGATATATGCAAAAAAATCTCCAAGGATTATAATCTCCTTGAAGATTTTTGTTATATTGTTTATTAAAAATATTCTTTACTTAATATTTCCCAATTTTCTAATCTATCTAATTTACAGGTTCCTCCTGATTTATATATGATATAATCTCCATATTCTCTTTGCAATCTATAGGTCTCTTGATTAGGATTGTATATTTCCCAATCAACAGTGTAAGTTATACTATATACTCCACTAGATACTTTTCTTGCTTTAACTTTATCGCATGCTCTAAGTTGTATTATTATACCTTTGTCGTATGTGCGTGGAACTGATTTTTTAAGTTCTCTATATAATGCTCCATTGCTTGTTAGTGATCCACTTATCTCACTAAAATTACCATAATTAATTGCATTTTGATAATTACTAAAATAGCATGACATAAAATAAGTCAAATCCTCTAATGGAATATTTGAATCTTCATCTGAAGAGCTTTGTTTGTTATTTTTATCGTTGTTATTGTAATTATTAGTAGTATTATTGTTAACTGTATTATTATTTGTAGTGTTATTTACAACATTATTTACATCATTTTTACTACTTGAGGTATCTTCATTTTTAAAAGAAATTCGAATTGATTTCAAAAATTCATCGTTATTATATATATTTAACTTTGTTTGTTGTGGGTTATTTCCGATAATACTACATTTATTATCTAGTTTCATAATACTTGCAACGCCGCTATCTTCTATTTCATATCTTAGTTTCACATTATCTTTTGATGATTTTATTTCTGGATCGATTACTATTGTTTTATTTACACCAAATACATATGTTTCTCCATCCATTTCATAATTTCCCTCTATATTTATTTTTTCTATAGAAACATCATCGCCAAATAATTGGTCCTTAAATAGTAGAAATCCTCCACCTATCACTAAAAATATTGAAACTATTATAGCTATTATCTTTATTGTATTTTTAGAAGAATCTTTTTTATCTGTAGGTTGTGGATTATACATATCATCTTGGATGTTAAGAGGTTTTCCACAATAAGCGCAATAAGGTACTCCCTCGGTATTATTTTTTCCACAATTTTTACAAATCATTTAAAACTTACACTCTCCCTCACATTTATAATAATTTTTGCCCACAGTTCCCACAAAATTTTATACCTTTTTTTATAGGATTTTTGCAATTTGGGCAAATCTCTTCTATGTTATTTTCATCTGTATCATCTATTTTGTTATCAAGCTCAGTATATGATAAATTTTCTTGATTTGTACTTTCTTGAATTAAATTTTCTGTAGGAAGTGAATTAATTTCTTGGTTTATCTCGTGATTTGTATTTTTATTGGTTTGTTGATTGGTAGGCTCTTGCCTATTTATATTTTGGTTGTGTTGCTTATATTGCTGTTGTCGTAAGTTTTCAATTATCTTATCTCTTTGTTTATTTTTTTTATTATTATCTAATACAATCCATATTATTGTTCCTATTATACCTATACCTCCGACAACAGTTAATACAACTCCCAATGTGTACATATTATTCCCCCTTTCTTTGATATATTGATGTTTACAAATTTATCTTTAGTTAACTTATTTGTGATATTTTAACTTAAAAAATTTATACCCACAATAATAAATATAAAAAAGATTGACAATAATAATATTTCTATCCTGTTATATTCTCTACTCTCTATATTTATCAAAATTGCTGTTATATTATCAATATTTTCTTTTAATAAAGATTTATCAACTAACTTTTGAACAGCATCATTATCTGATTGACTATTTTTTATTATTTTTTTAATTTCAATATTATCTATTGAAGTTGATAAGTTGTCACTACAAATCAAAAACTTATCACCTTTATTTATTCTAAATAAAACTTTTGAATGAATTATATCTGTATTATCTTTTGACATTTGTATAATTTCATTTAGAGAAATAAAGTAAATTTTAGTATTCCCTAAATTATATGCATATAAATAATCTCCATATATAGCTATCAAAGCTATGGTCGTTTGTATATATTTTTCATTTAAGGCATTTTTTATATCACAAAGTCTTTCATTTACATCTTCCATATACTCTTCAATACATTTTTGTATAGTACTTTTGCTACATAACTTAAATGCTTCCTCATGATACTTTGCAAGAGTTTGTACTGCAACAGAAGATGCAATTTCGCCTAATTTATCTCCTCCCATACCCTCACAAACAGCATATATCTGTATTTCATCATTAGTAGTAATATCTAAAAATAAATTATTATTTTCTTTTATATTTTTTCTAAATTGTCCATTTAAATAAAAATTATCCTGATTATACTTTCTTTTGTCTCCAATTTGGCATCCTCCTGATACCGTAACATTAAACATTTTCATAACATCCTTTCTTTAAAATTGAGTTATTGTTATTTTAACTATCCACAAACTTACTTATAATCTATTTTTACTTAATTTTGAATTCTATATTCGCCAATTTGACAATATCTCCAATTTTTAAAGGTGTTACATCGTATTCATTTATTTTTTTATCATTTAAATATGTTCCATTTAAACTTTCTTCGTCTTTTATAAAAAAATTATTACCTACTCTAATTATTCTTGCATGAATTTTACTTATTACATCTTGGTTTTCTATGTGTCCATTTACCAAGTCTATCTTTCGTCCTATTAAAAAATCATCCTTATCAATTAAAAATTGTATCTCTGGATATACATTTAAGCTAAACATCATTAATATATCTTTATTTTTATTTTTCTTTGGCTTTTTATAAATAAGTATATACGTGAATATAGAAACTATTATATCTACATCTAGACAATATATTAAGTAAACTATATTTATTAATTGAAAATTTAAAGAAAGTACTACAGTTATAAAAAACATTAATTGATATATCAAAAATAATATTAAAAATTTTTTTCTTCTTTTATTTCTGATATAATATATATATTTTTCTCTTAATTTTTCTTCCTCCATAACATTTTCTCCTTTAATTCTTATTCTAAAAATGCACATATTTGGGGCAATTATATTTTCAAAATATTTTGCTATTCTACTTATACTTATGTATTCTTCATTAAAAATATAATTCGAATGCTATATAAAATATCAAGTTATTCATCTGTTTCTTCCTTCAAATAAAAAAAGTATTTCTTTTATAGATTTTAGATTCAATTAATCACAAATTTTTGAATTAAAATCATAAAGTTGTCAAAAATTAATAACGAAGGAGGTAATCTATATGAAAAAACTTATATTCACTATGATATATACAATACCTGTTGTTCTTTTAGTATTTGTTTTAGGTAGAAACTTAACTTTAGACGATAATACACTTTTAGAATCACAAACCCAAACAAAAACTTATACTAAACAAGAAGAATCTGTTCCAAAAGAAACATCAACTATTAAGGAGACTAAACAAAAGAAAGATAATTTAGAACAAAGTATTGAAGTAAAAAAAGATACCAAACAAGAAAAATCGGACAATACATCAAATATCAAAATTCCCAAAGAGTCCGACACACTTACAAATATATTAGTTATATGTACAGTTCCTAGTGATAACTCACTACAAAATCCACCTGATAAGTTTTCAGTATTGTCATTAGATAGTGCAAATAACAAAATATTATTTACTCCTATCCCTCTAGATATCAGTGTTGATATCCCTGGTATAGGATCAAAAAAATTATCCGATACATATTCTTGGGGCGATAATACTGATTTACTATTAGAAGCTATAAAATCAAAATTTGATACAAATATAACTAGAGTTATTGAAATAAATACAGAATCTATATCAGAAATGACAGAAATGTTTAATGAAATGGGAATAGATATGACTGAAGAAAAACTTTTAGAATACTTAAATGAAACAAAAGTATCGAAAGCTATGGCAGAAGATATTAAATCAATACCTATTTTTAAATATCCAAAACTTATAAGTTGTATGAAACCTTATATAAAAACAAATATGGATACTGCTAGTTTAATTAAATATGGTATTATTACTTATAAAATTGTATCGCATGGATAATAAATTTAATCCTTATTTATATTTATATAAAAATAAAAGGACTGTTTATATACTATTTTAGGATAATAAATTCTTTACACTAAAATAATATATATCAGTCCTGCATTATCTAATTAAATACTCTTCTAACACCTGCAATTCTACTTCTATGACTATTTTTGATTGGCCATACTACAACTTTATTAGGCCATGATTCTATAACTTTATCGTTTCCTAAATAAATTGCAATATGTATTATTACTCCATTAGAATTTGAATAGAATATTAAATCCCCTCTTTTTCTATTTTTATAGCTTATTTTTTTAAATTTCTTTGAATTAAATAGATTTCTAGATTCATATTCATATCCAGGTTGTGAGTGTCTAATAACATTTACTGGCGATGGATTTATACCAGCTGCATATAATGCTTGCATAACTAATCCAGAACAATCAACACCTTGTCCTGGTTTTCCTGATGCACCTACTATATATTCTGTACCTAAATAGTCATAAGCCCTGCTTATCATTGTTTCAATGCAGTCTTTTTTTGTACTATTTTCATCTACTTGTATAGGTGATACATATGCGCCTAAATTATTCCAGTCATCATCCGATAGCCCCATTTTTTTCCATGTTTTATAGTCAACTTCTCCAGTTTGTTTTAATCCGTTTTTCTTTTGAAATGCCTTTATTTTTGAAATAGTTACAGGACCTACTATAGCTTTATATGTTTTTGACATACCTAATTTTTGTTGCACTTTTCTAACCTTAAGACCCATACTACCTTTTTTTAATATATAATTTCCTTGTCCTTCAAAACTTATATTGTCCTGGATTTGAAAATATTGACTTGGATTTTGATAAACCCTATCTGTATCTTTATCTATCTTTACATATTTATGTGATATGTAACCGTAATCATCTTGGTATTTTATTTTATACCAACCCGTAGTAGCAACTTCTACAATTTCTACCTTTGTACCTTTTTCTATTTTTCCTAGTGATATATAACTTGTAGATCCCCCTTTTCTTACATTTAGTCTCATTGTTGTTGTTCCTGTTTTTATTACAGTTAATTCTTCTTTTTGTTTTCCTATCTTTGCATAAGAACTATCACCTGTATGCTTATTTTCCAATGCATAAGTAAATGATGTGTTCATACTTCCGATAATTACAATTGTAGCTAAAATTCTTGCTATTCCCTTTTTTTTCATTAATTTCCCCCTATAATTTTGATTCATTTAAATTCTACATTTTTATATGTTTTTTTACAATAAAAAGTTTTATTATTTTAAAATATATATTTTATA
>OHAC01000322.1_pt1 | contig 51351 bp, 92 predicted proteins | sample 1577051 | NCBI WGS metagenome assembly OHAC01 (sample SAMEA3541499, study PRJEB24748) | human gut metagenome | biome: human gut; feature: human-associated habitat; material: faeces | place: China | collected 2012 | reverse complement strand
CTACTTTGATGCGCTGCTTTTCCCAGTTGGCAGAGCCTTTCTTTTTGCGTGACAGCTTTTTCTGCTCACGCTTTAGTTTAGCTTCCGCTTTCTGTAGATACTTATGGTTTGGATGTTCGTTTCCATTGCTGTCAACAGCAAAGGACTTGATACCAACATCTAAGCCAATGACAGTATCCGTAACGGGGAGCGGGACAACTTCTACTTCACAAAGGATGCTTACAAAGTATTTGCCGCTTGCGGAACGGCGAATTGTTGCTTTACAAATACGACCTTCAATGTTGCGGCTTTTGCGATAGCGCACCTTTCCAAGTGTGGGGAGCTGAATGTGCTTATCGTCAACTTTAATGCCTTTCGGATTAGTAGTCGTGTAGGTTTCTTCTCCTCTTTTGCGCTTGAAATTTGGGAAGCCTCTTCCGCTTTTAAAGAAGCCCTTATAAGCGTCGTCTAATTGGCGGCAGCTATATTTAAGTGCTTGACTATCCGCTTCAGCAAGCCAAGAAAGATAGGTCTTCATCTGAGGAAGCAGATTTTGTGTATCAATATAACTCATACTTTCGCCACGCCGCTGATAAGCTTTTATACGCCTATCTAGCATAGAGTTATACACAAAGCGGCAGCAGCCAAGCGTTTTATTGATTTTGATTTTCTGCTCTTCTGTAGGCTCTAACCGAAATTTATAGCCTTTATGTACTTTCAAAGTAACTCACCTCCTTTATGGATTTTTGTGCTTGTGAATTAGTCAGGTCCCGGAAAAAGTTGAATAACATAAACTTCTTTGTATGAAAGTTCACAAGGTCGCTGATGTCGTCAATTTTTCCGTACCAAATGCGGTCCTTTAGATCATATTTGACAGCGCAACCGTATCCTTTGATTCAAGCATTCTCATAATACCTTATCCAGTATCCGGTTTCTCTTTCAAATTCTCTATTGCAAGCCTCACATTTATACTTTATCCGTGTCGGATCATACAAAACATCAAGCACTACATTGTAAAGACACATCCTTCCGCAATACGGACATTCCTGTACGGCATAAAATTCTGGGTGCTTTTGATGAAATCTGGTCATTGCATCGTTTGCAAGCTGGGATGTTTTTTCTATTTTCCTGTTCACATCATCTAGGACATTAGTTTCGCTGTTTTCTTTAGTTAATGCCTGTGTAACAGCGTTTTCTACGACTGACTCTTTCTGTTTGTCGATTTCAGACAGAATTGAACGAAGAATCTGAAGTTCTCTTTCCGCTGCACTGTCTCGATATGTTACTCGATTCATATTCAAGGCTTCGCCTCCGGAAGTTCTTTATTTTCATTTCGAGGTTTGTGATTCCGGCAATATTCCGGCGATTTATTAAAACTTCCGTCAAAAAATCCGCATTTGTATTTTCTCGGTTCTATGTTTCCACCCTTGAGTATAAGGTGCTCGCAAGTATCGCATAGCGTCTCTTTTTCCGGCTCTTGCGGTTTCTTCTGTGTTATGGCCTTTACTACGCGAAAAGCGACATATACCGCACAGATCAGCAGAATAACAATTTCGAGAATTGCAACGATTTCAGTCATCTGCGTTCACCATCCTTTTGCCACAGTGTGGGCAATATTTGTACTGTGATGCTGCCCATCTGGATTCCCATGCACAGTGAGAGCAAGCTTCCCAGCTTCCGTCTGCACCTTCATCCGGTGCTTCAACCCATTCTGCCGTAGGCCGCAGAGATTCTGGGTCAATGGTTGGCTGCTCATCAATACTTTCAAGCACATCGTTCGTATCGTATATCTTTTCGTTCAGACCGTTATAGAGCCAATACTCGCGTAATTCATCTGCATCAATCAGTCGCATTGGTATGCCTCTCTTTCTCAAAATAGAATTTGATCGCTTTCGGATTTTCTAGCACATTGCCGTAAACGATGCCGACCTTGTAAATGTAGTTCTCTTGCAGTTTTCGCGGAATCTCCGCAATATACCGTCTGAATGTTTCAAGGTCGTGGGCGCGCTTGTAGTGATTGCACATGCGGCAGGACGGCATAAGGTTTTCAATGTCGTCCGTGCCGGAATCTTCTGGGTTCCACGCCCTCTGCGGCTTGAAGTGGTCTACCTGCATATCATTGTAGGCAATGTGGCGGCCACAGTAAGCGCAATGACCGTCAAATTTCTTGTACACCGCAACACGGGTCTTTTTACTGATTGCCATTTATTCATCCTCGCTGTACTTATAGTCGTAAAAAGTTCCGTCAGGTTCAACGAAAAATTCTTCTGCTTCCCATCATGCATCACAGGTTTTATAATTTTCGCAAGAGGCAAGGCTCATGTCCATGGAACCATCATCGCCGCGCTTATACCGTTTACCAATTTTGCCATCCTTGCGCATTGTATAATCCAGCGAGTACTGATACAGATTGCTTACAACAATGCGTTCACCGCAGAGCGGGCAGCATTTTATAACTGTTCCAATGTTCATTCTATGCCCTCCGTATCCGCCGGGGATTGTGTAGCAGGCTCTTTCTGCTGCCAGTAACAGCAGCCGTCATCGCCGTCCGTGGAGTCGGCACAATAGGGGTTTGCGCCGCAAAAGCATACGCCGCTATCGCTTATCCAGTGTGTTGTAGGCCGTACCGCGTCTGGGGGCGTATAGTTCTGCGCCAACGTGTGGCGCGGCATTTCTTCTACAGTAAGTTGGTGCATCAGTTCGCCGGTAACAGGGTCAATGAAGTTGTTGTTTTCGTCCAGCTGAATTGGCTGGCTTGCGCCCGGAATCGAGCAGCCTATTGTTGTGTTCATTCTGATACCTCCTCTACATACGCCATGTTCTGGCGCAGATTGAGCGATTTTGGATTGAGAACGCAAGCCGGGATGATAGCGCCGCCGTTGCACGCACCGTAGTTGTACAGCAGACTATCCGCGTTCACAGTGCGAACGACGCTCGATTCCCCCGCGTCGGAATCCTCATCACCACAGTCCCAAGGCGTGGCAGTCCAAATCAATCTCTCTCTGTCGTAGTGTGGGATAAACTCGCGGTACTTGCGATACTCGTCGCAAGTCAAGATAAAAACGGCGTCTTTCACCGTTCCATAGGCGCGGTCTCCGTTGTCTGCAACAAGGTCAACTGTATGCGCCAGTAGACCTTTTCCACCAAAAACAGAGTTCGCCATATCAGATAAAATCCCCCGCACATTACTGGTTCGGTAGTTATTCCAGTTGCCCCTTTCGTCTGTAAATTTATCACTTGGGCAGAATTTTACATCCTTTGCCCACGGCTTTGCCATAATTGCCAACAGGCCACCGTCAGGGTGTTTCGGGTCAAGGCAGGCCCACTCAAAACCTTTGAACATGAAGTGTTCGCCTGGGCGTAGGGTTGTGATGTTAGTCATCGTTCGTTACCTCCATTTCGTTTAGCTTTTTGAGCCATTTCGTTTTGACGATGTGTTCCAAGTAATCCGCATTATATTTTGGATTCGATGAAATAACAGAGAACGGTCTGCCAAGATTTCTCTCTCTCAATTCTTCCGTTTCCCGCATTTTTTCAAGCATATACCGGAAATTTTCTGGGTAGTATTTGTAGAGATAGGCAAAGTTAAGAAACGAGGACATCGGGCAATACATACAACCGCAGCGCTTGTTAATTTTGTAGTAGTTGTTGAAAATAGGCTGTGTCTTTGCCCATTCCAAAATCACATCTTCGTTAATGCCGTTTTCTGCGAGAGGGTATAGCTCTAGCTTTTTGGCACTCAACCGCTTGTTGAAACGGCGTTCTTCGTCGGCACAATAGCCTATGTAATTCACTACATAAAAACCGACTTCGTTCAGCCATTCGGATAGTTGCCGCTTTGCATCAAGTTTATAGTGACCGTTACACCATCTTATTTTTCTTGTTGGGTAACCGTATTTATCATACAATTCTTCCCACGTTTTCCTTGGCTTGATTCGCACAAATTGGATGCCAGCTCGCTTGCACTCCGTTTCCATATAGTCAATAACGTTATGTATAAACGGGTAGTCGATTTCGAGTTCAAAGTGAACCACGCCGTCAAGCGGGTATCTGTCCAGATTGTGCAGTATATAATTGAGCATATACAGGCTATCTTTTCCGCCAGATACGCTTGCCCAGTATGATGGGCGCAATGCAATTACTTTGTCTGAGTCAGTCATTGTCGTTTACCTCCGCAAGCCAGTAAGTCCTTTTGCATTCGCCACAATTCCTATCGCCGCAGCATTTTTTCATTTCTTTTTCGATGCTGCATGGCGATATATCTATAACATCTTTACAAAGGTCGGCATTAGGGAACATCTTCAAAAACTTATTTTGGCGGGTATTGACGGGATGCTCTTTTTCCCATTTCTCTACTTTTGAAATCGTTTTTTCAATGTTCCTAATTGAAGTATCATCGAACCCAACCATGCAACGCCCTTTTTCATTAACAGGGCATACATTGCAGTCTTGATTTTTACATAACCTGTTTACCGTCTTAAAAAATTTAACTGCGTCCATTAGTTGTCAACCTCCTCGTTCCAGTAGTCCTTGCGGCATTCAACGCATTTTTTTGGGCTACTAAAATTTTCATACTTAACACATCGCGTTGGTCTTATAGTTTGGTCCATTACACATGGAAATAAAGTGTAGATTCTCTGCATGTCCGCATTTGGGAACTTCTTTAAAAACTCGTCCTGGCGTGTCTTTGCAGGGTTGTCTTTTGCCCATTGCTCAACAATCGGCACAGCGTTTTTATCATATCTGCTTGCAGCTGCAATACAACCACATTCGCTTTCCAATACACATTCAAAACAGCCGTCTTGGCTTTTGCATAATCTGTGTAGAGTTTTTACATATTCAACTGCGTCCATCAGGACCTACCTCCCCGAACCAATAATCTCTGCGGCAGACGTTGCAGTTTCTCTTATACTGCTCACAACGCTCTGTACCAAAATGGTATAATGGAAAATTTGGGCATGTGTCAATAATGCCATCTTTGTCTAGTGCGACATTTGGGAACGCTGCAAGCATAGCATCTTGACGTGTTTTCTTGTGTTGAATGGGATGATCCTTGGCCCATTGCTCAACAGAGGAGACGATGTCTTCCGATGACGTCGATAAAAGAAACGTTTTATCAAGTGGGCAGGTTCCATTTTTCTTGAAATCGCAGTTGTCGCAGAAACAATCTGCAGAGCATATGCGACGCAGATTGTCTATGTATTGTTTAGCGTCCATAGTCTTCCTCCCAATACTTGTCCCAGTATGCTGGTCCATGTGGTTCCTCTGACCAGTATTCGTGCTTACAGATTGCGCAATCGTCCCCATATTTGTCGCAAATCCGCGTTTCGGTGTCGCAATAACTATCTTCCAGGTAATACTCCGGGCAGAGGTCAACGTCTCCGTTTTCGTTGATTTTTCCGTTTGTCAATAGATTGGGAAAGCACCGTAGTAGGCAATCTTTGCGGGTCTCTTTAGCAGGATGGTCTTTGGCGTACTGCTCTACGGTTGAAATAATCTTAGTAAAGGTTTGGTCGGAACAATAACATAAAAAATCATTACATAAATCATGCAGGCAACAACCCGTACAGGATAGGTTTTTATCACATCCTGTGTTGCATATACGCTTGGCCGTTTGTAAGAATTTTAGAGCGTCCATTAGTTGGATGCCTCCTCTGTATAATACTTTCTTTCTTCTTCAAGTTCATCCGGTGTGGTAATATACTCGCAGTATCCAGGAAAGATCTGGTCATCCCTGTAATGCTTGCAATTTAATAAGGGATAAAACGGGCAATCCCAGCAGCCAATAGGTCGCTCGTCTAATACAATCCGTGCCATTAGTATGCTTCCTTTATCAATCTGTTGGCTATCTCGTTGATGTTATCGGTAGATGTCTTGATTTTGTCATAGGCATCGGTCTTTTGCTTTTCTATGGTGGCAAGGTCACTGGCAAGGTCGTCGCGCATGAGATTGTAAAGAGCCTCTTTGTTTCTGAGCAACCGTGTATGTGCCTCGTCTTTCTTTATTTCGTGGAAGCGCTCTTTGTCGCGGCAGACAAGTTCAAGTGCTCTTATGAAGTCGATAAAGTTCATGGCGAACGGCGTGTTATGGTATTTAAAAGTTTTCTCGTCAAGGAAAATGCTATCGTGTACGATATTAAAATTCTCTGGATGCAGTAGGTACATCTTTTTAAACACACTATATGATAGAAGTGGGGTATCATCGAAGTATGTACGTTGTGTGCAATATATATCAATCAGAGTGTCTATTGGGTGCGGTGTGCCTTCTTCTGAAACTACGTAATGTATAAAATCAATCAGTATTTGTATTAACGCAAGCATAATTGATAAGTAACATATAACAGACATGTTGTCATCATATTTAAAAACTTGGCCAAAAACAGATATGATACTATACAGCTTTACGAGAAAAAATGTAGAACAGGCAAAGCAGGTTCGTGGCAGCTGATAATATTCACTACATCTTTTCTTGCTATTTGCACTGGCAAACATCATAACAAGATATAGGACATTGTAGATAAGTATCATTATTGGTCAAGCCTCGCTTTCCAGTGATTGCAGGTGTTATCCCCGTCAACAAAGTCAGCGCAGTGTGGGCTGTCGGCACCGCAGCACGCTCCGGTGAACGGCTCCCAATGTTTGCAGGTGGAACAGATGCGACGCTCTGTGTGTCTGTCAAGAAAATTAAGGTAATCATGGACAATACCGTAGAACAGGCTCGGTTCGTTTACCTTAGCCCACTCTATAGCATCATCAACGACTGATTTGTATTCTGCAGCTTCTTCAGGCCGCATAGTATTGACAAAGTTATGGGCAAATTGGCGTGTGATTTTTCTTGCGCGTGTGATGGTCATGTCAGTCACCCCAGTCGATAGGCCAGCCGCAGTTGCCACAGAACTTGTTGTTGCCACCTTCCATATTTAACACTCCGTTAATAAAACCACAGTGTCTGCAGCAGTTATAACTTCCGTTTGTGCTGATTGTAGCCGGGGCTGGTCCCGGCATTCTATCGGCCACATAGTCTATTACTTCACATGCGACGAAATATGTATCGTTGTCTTTGGGGCTGCTGCGTCTTAGGTCTTCAGCAATGTGGTGCAGATCGCTTCGTGAGATAAAATCAGTCATTGGTTGAGGCCTCCTTTGGCTTAGTGGCAAGAATTTCATCAATGTCAAACATTCCAATACTCGGCAACCCTTTAAATAGATAGTCTGGAAGTTCAAACTTTGAATTTTGAGTAACAGCACTAACCTTGTGGAATGTGTCGATCTTGATCATCTCGTACCCAAGTGCCTTACAGAACTCTGCTGCCTGATAGTCAAGTGCTGTATAGTGAAAGTTGAGGTTATACCAATCAGTCGGCGGGTAGGCTAAGATACCGCATCCGCCACAATCATCACAATCATAAAAGATACATTTATCACAACTCTGTTGTCTGTCGCAGTGGTCGCGTAATATTTTGATGGCTCTGTTTAGTTTTTTTATATCAAGCATCATTGCCACGCTCCTCTCCTGCGATGTCCTCCAGCCTGATGGCCTCGCCATATTTAAGCGCCTGGAAAGAATCTCGCGTGATTTCGTCAACGTATGGTGTACTTCCGTCATCATTGATCTTTATCACTGTGATTGCTGTGTGTCCGTCAGGCCGTATCGTTTTTGTCGCGGTAACGTATCCCATCATGATAAGAGCCTTAGCGAGTGTGATGTCAGCGGCGTTCCAGCGTTGTGTAGAAAAGTGCGGCCACACCGCCGGATGTGAATAAGTTATTAAAAAACACGTACCATTACTTTTATCACGAAAAAAGCACTGTTTGCATTCTGTCTCGTGGCAATAGTCTCTGATTTTATTCGCGGCATCGCAGATTTCCTGCTGGCTATATGTATTACTCACAGCGGCATGTCCCCCTTGTCAAAGTCTCGCTGGATTGCGTGTCCAGTTTCAGGCGGAACAGGCCGGTACTTATTCATGTCAGCATAGCCAGTGATCATGCGTAGGCTCTGGCTGACCTCCAGCATCGTCTGTTCGCGGTCTACGAAATGCCGGTCTGAGAAGTTTACGATGTCCTCGATGAAGTCTGCGATCATGTGTCGCATCTCCTCGCGGTAGTATGCGGTGTTGCGGTTGATAAAATCAGTGTAGCGGTCAGAATCGTTCATAGCGGTATTCTCCTTGTATGTAAATTATTTAATTTTTTACCCCTACATGCGCCACGGGGCCATCTGGGTCATACTTTTCTAAGCTGTAGTCGGCGGCAATCTTGCTAACCACATCAGCAAAGCTCTCTAGCGCGGAGTCGCGGTCTTTGTTGTGGGCGTCTGCAATCAGGACAATCTGCCGTATCGTGTCTGCGGTAAGCTGTGCCATTGTCATGGTGTACGGGCTGTATTCTTCGTAGTTCATGCGGCTGTCTCCTTTACTTTGTCAAACGGCAAATTTGCGGTCTATGTAATCGCTCATAGCAGCCTTTAGGACTGGAGTGTCAAAAAACGCGAAGCAGTTCTTGTCAGGCCGCTTTTTGTTTTGCTCAATCCGGATCAGGTAGAAGCCCCGCAACATCAGGTAGCCTGCCATGCGCGGTGAGTAGATCATAATCACATCACGCTTGGCGCTGTCAGCTGCGTGGGCGGTCATAGTGGGTGTCTTGTCCATGGGTAACTCCTTAATGCTAAATGCTTAATGCTTTATATATAAAGGTAGGTAGGTTGGCGGGTGGCGCTCAACAGAACTCCTGCGTGCTAAAACGGTATCCGTCAGTGTCTGCGTATTCGCCGTCCCAGTGCTTGTAGGGTTCGCAGTCGTTGTCCCTCTCGCACCGCCAGTTTCCGGTGTACATTCCGATTGCTGGGTCAAATACCTTGGGCGTTCCGTACATGATGACGCGCTCCTCAAACTCCGGCCATGTGTACTCCGTGCCGTACTCGTCAAATATGGTCAGGTAGTGCATGTTGTCATGATAAAATCTGTCAAGGTCACGCACGCTGTGAATTTGCTCGTGCTCCTCAAATACAGGCTTCCACCCACAGCTGGTCTTGGCAATGTGTAGCTCCCAGGCGTCTTTGTGCCGGTCTGTCGGTTCCGCACGTGGGCCCATCATCCTGGCCACGGCTTTGTTGCGTGTATAGAAGTAAAAATTAGTTCCCATTGGTGTTCTCCTTATAGCTTGAAATGTGTGTTTTGAAACTGTAAAAAAGTTTTTCCGGGCGGTGTCTGTTTGGACTGCTTGACTTAGCTGATAGCGGCGTCAACGCACAGAGCGGCAGCATCAATTTGATCTTGCTGTAGGCCAAGGTAATGCATGGTGGTTGCCTGGCTATCATGGTGGTACTTAGCCTGCATAATCTCCATGACTTGGTTCGTTGGCAGACCGGATTCAATCAATGCCTTGTTCGCCATGTAACCGTAGGTCTTACGCATGGTATGTGTACTGATATTGCCCTGAACTCCGCAGGCTTTTGCTGCCTCTGTGAGCATACGATATACCTGAGTTTTGGTCAGGTGATTTGTCATACCGCCAGCTCTTACCCACTTCTGTGTTTGGAACAACGGCCACTCAGGGTCAAGTACGCCAGACTGCTGGGCACGGATCACGTTGACAAGGTCATCGATCGCCTGCGCTGCATGCGGCGTGATAAGGTCAGTGGTGTTTTTCAGTGTTTTCTCGTTGACAACATTGGCGTGCTTGCGGACAGCGCCGGTGGTCACATCATATACATCGCCAATTTTTAGCTTGACGATATCGCCCACACGAAGGCCCAGTGTAATGCCACATATATATAAGGTATAGTTGCGCTGGCGGTTGCGGATGTTTCCATGTGTCAAGAGATAGTCTCCGATAGCGTGGATGTCATCGGCGCTGCGGAGTGGATCAGCGGCTGTTGGCTTGGGTCGACCATCACTGGTGAGTTTAGATGTGTCAGCATAGCAGTTATGTTTCTTGGGGGGCTTTGGGGTTGCAGGAACTGCTGGGACTACCTGATAGCCGGTTGCCTGGGCAAGGGCCTCCATGATGGGGTTAGTGCCGTCTGCGGCTTTGGCATTGACGATTGCCTTGGCGAGGGCTGTTACGAGGGCATCCTGCGGATTGGTGGTCGTGAGGGTAGTGTTTTGGCGTTTCATGGTGGTGTCTCCTTTGGATGATGGGTAATTTTGGTGTCTGAGTGGTTCTTTACTGGTATTATAACACTTCATACAACATATTTCAAGCGGTTGATGACAAAAAAATGCCCGATCGCCTATAAAAATGACGGTCAGTTGCTAAAATGCGGATGTTTCGGCGTGTGTGTGGTGAAATTGCTTGAAATTGAACGATATTTCGATGTTTTTGAATGAAATTGAGCGGAAATAGGGCGTTTTGCGGCAATAAAGTGACATTATTGGCGCTAAATAGCACGATATTAAAGTTCCGCGAGAGCGCTGAAAACGGCGCAGGTATGCGGTTTGCTCGAAGTGGTGATCCGAGGGGCGGATAGGGGTGAGGGAGACGGAGGGGAATGGAGAATTGTTGCGAATGTGATGGTGAAAGGTAGGTTGTGGATTGGTGGGGTATGGGCCGAGAGTGTGAATGGATGACTGTGGGAAAAAGCGGCGTAGAATCGCCATATTCTTTTTTATCCAGCCCCCACTATGTAACCTTTTCCGGGAAGGTTGCATAATCAAAAAATACACGTTGTCACGTGCAAAACAGTCATGCCGGACGTCGTTTGGACGCCAAAAAATGTGTGTACGTAGCAACGTCATTTTTTTATTGCAAAAAATTTCTCAAAAAATCCTGTTTTTCAACGATGCAACGACATAAACATGTTATATGGTAAAATTTCCCTTCCTTATATAGCACGCAAGGCAAGTTTATAAATTTGTGCTTTTTCGTTCTATGTGGTTTTATAGGTTTGCAATCAGTCAGTGATTGCCGCGGCGGCGAACGCACAAAACCCCTTGCAAAATGTAGATAGAAAAACAACATACGCAAAACGGTTATTGCAATACGCTGATAGTTAGTTGTTATTTTATCGAATGTTACAACGTGTTAGAAACGTGCACTAACTGAAAAAGCACGGGGCGCAAGTCTTGCAAACTTGCCCGATACTTTGACAATAGCATATTGAACTACACAATTTTCTGTAGAATACGCGGGGCGCGGTAACACGTGCAACGCAGTGGCAAACTACAAAAGCAACATGGGGCGGATAAAACCACAACATATTATAACAAAAAAATGTGCAAGCATTATGCAATTATAACGCGCACGGGGCTGTATATCCCGCCCCGATTGTATCGCAATAGCGGTTTAAAGCGTAAAGTCTATAAAACATTATCCCAAAAATGACAGATTATAGACTAGAAAAGTAAAGCCCTAACACTGTAAAGGGCAGATTACACGTTTATAGCGTGTTTCTCTTGCTGGTTAGACAGTTGGCAACAGAAGGGATAAAAACTATAACTAGAATTGCAAGCTCGTTTACATTTGACGAGTGGCGTAAACTGTGTAAAAACGTTTACTAAGACACACACAAAAGACTTTCATTAGGTTGCGCGTGGCAGCAGAAACGGTACTACATAGGCTCGCACTAGCGCAACGTATACGGCGAACGTATACGGCGGTACAAGTCACTTTTACATAGAAAATCAGCCCCTGACCGTCAAAAGTCGGGGGTTGTTTTGTGTGCAAAAGTTGTACACACAAAAACCACAACATAGGGCAAAAAGCCCGCAAAAGAAAGGAAACTACTATGACTACCGTTATTCTGACCGCTATTGCCACTGCCGCCGTCAATGCCAGCAAGGAAGGCAAAAATTCCGCCAAAACTATCTGCCGTTTTGTCCGTAAAGACACCGGCCTGACCGCCAAGCCTAAAGCCCCTGAAGGTGTCGATATTCCCAACACTGACTATGTCAATTTCTGCAATGCCGTCAAGTTCACCTATAACGCGGCTTGCAACCTGAACGCCAACACCAACCCGAAGGCCGCCCAAGCCCTGACTTCCGCCCTGTATACCTGCGTGGGCGACTTGCTGAAACTGATCGACCCGTCTATTAAGCTCAATGAGCTTCCGGTCTCTGTCCGTGCCGACGGTTCTACCGCTGTCCAGTTGGTAGAGGACATCCGTGCAAACGCCAAACGTGTAAAGTTCTATAAGATCGGCGAAGAACGTTACCGCGAAGAGAACAAGACCCTCAGCCAGTTTGCCCACTACATCGAAGGCCAGCTGTACACTATCGCCCTGCATACTACCTTTGCCGCTGATTATGAGCGTGAGTATAACCGTGCCAAGGCCAGTCTGCCCGCTCGTATTGCCAAGGCCGAAGAGACCGGCAAAATCCTTGCCAAGACCCTTATCGACGCCGAGACCAAACTGAACACCGCCAAGTCCAAGGGCTTTAAGTCTGCCATTGCCAAAGCCGAGAAGGCGTATACTGCCGCCAAGACTGACGCCGACGCCAACGCTGACCGCGTACAGTCTCTGAAGGATAAGCTGTCCAAGGCAGAGAAGGCATACGCCGATGCCAAGGCTGCCGCCGAGTCCGTCCCCGCTGTCAAGGCCGACGAGAGCAAGGCCGAGAAGACTGCCGCCTAACAGGCAGACTATGCCCGGAGTTGGTAGGCCGGGGGAAGAAAGCATCCTACCACCATAACCGAAAAATCACCAAACCAAGAAAGGAAGTACCACTATGAAAAAGACCATCATCCGCATTGCCCTGACCATCGCCCTCGTCACTGCCACCGTTCTCGCCACCGCGTACCTCACCTACCGCGCCACGATGGAAAATATCCAGCCAGAGTACAGCGCCGCCACCAACACCCTGACCCTGACCGTCTGGGGCCAGGCCGACGAATACGAGGTGAACTGCCATGAATGAGTTTGAGAAAGTCCTCATCACCATCCAGATGAAAAACGATTTCGAAACCGCCGAGACCTGCTTCACCGTCACGATGACCGACACAAAAGCCTACGCCCTGCTCAATGAACTCCGCGACTGGCATACGAACCTCGGGGAAGCTATCCTGTCGATTGTCCAAAACATCGCAAATGGACATGCCTACCTCATGGGATATTATGCCGCAACCGTCGCCAGCGCCCAATTCCTGCATTGATTCCGAATCAGCTTGAAAACGAAAGGCACAGTGATTGTAATGACATACGACGAATATCTCAATGCTTGTCTCAAGTTTGCCAAGGATACCGAAAACTGGTCGTGGCTCGATGGGAGCCGCTGGTTCACCACGAACGGCGGCGGTGACTATGAGGAATCCTGTGATAATGCAAACGGCGGCATCGACGTTGCTTGAGCTTATAAAATGGATCCCGATAAAGTCCGCAAGTACGCTCCACAGGAGTTCATGAATTGCTGCGCCAATTTTCTTCAGCTCGCCATGGACGATCCCAGCGCCGCAAATGATTTCGTCAAGATGGCCTACGACCTGTTCAGCTAACATCAACTCAATATGACCTACTCCGCATCCAGCGCCTCATCGCGCCGGGTGCTTTTTTATTTGCCACTACAATCGAAATATTATTAACGAGGTGCTTTAAAATGAAATTCGTTTCCCATGTGCTGTCCGTTTTCCTGTACACAATCCCGATCCTCTTATTCCTTGCCGCAGTGGCCGGTGTACTCTACGCTTCCGAACATCTGCCCGGTTGGTGCATCCTTCCCCTGTTCGCACTCGACGCTTTTATCGTGTGGAAAGAGATGAAATAAAATGCCGACCGAACCCTACAAGAAATACCTCACGTTCTGGGGAGACCGCCGCATCGCCGCAAAGGCCGCTGGCCTGCCCGCTGTGTTTGACTGAAAGGAGAACCATACCATGACTTACACCGTAAACAAATCTCTGTCCGAATTTCACTTTTGGTCCGGTGCGTGCTACCGTGCCGACAAGCTCACTGTCGAACAGCTTGAGCGTCTTGACGACATCATCCCGGAATGGATGGAGTGGGGTGAATACAGTCCGGATGGCCACATTCCCAGCGATGACGAAATCAATAACCTGTTCTGGTTTGATGAAGAACTGATTGCCCGGTTGCTCGGCTTCAAAAACTGGAAAGCCCTTGAGCGCCACAACGCCGGTGAAGATGAGGAGGATGAAACCGATGAAGATGAAGCTTGACCCGTTCTACCATCAACCTCGTAGAGGCAACCGCCCTGCACTGCCGAAATGACTTCTATTTCATCAAGGCCCAGCACGAATTCATCCGGCAAGACGCCAAAGATTACATCAGCCAGCTCTCCGACACCCTGCAAAGCATCGAAATTTGAGCGCAATATATGTGCTGTTACGAATCGAGGTCTTACCATGAACTACTATGAACCTTCCTACGAGGACGCTATTCTCAGCGCACACGAAAGCGAAGCTGATTGCTGCCGCGACTGTATGTATAAAGGCACTGCCTGCTGCAACCAGTGTATGCAGGTACATACTATCCACAATCCCAACCTGAAATGAAAGGAGCGACCAATGGTACGTCCCAAGCCTATCGTATTTGTCACATACAATCGTGATAAAAACTGGTATGAAATCCAGAACCGAGACCGCGAACTCATCGTTGTCTATCCGTTCAACCGCTGTGAAGCCGACATCTCCCCTACCAAACAGTACATCCACTACGCAATCATCACAAAGCTGGCCGAACTGCAACGTCAGGGCTACGACATCAAGTTTGACCTGTAAACAATAAGGAGTCAATATGAATTATAATGACAGCAGCTAGACAGTACATATATTGTCATAACGATTTCACTCTATTGACAGAACCATGGTGACGCAGTACAATCATAACAACGTTCACAACACACATTTCAAGGCGCGAGCGTTGCTTTAAACCTTTTCCACAACGCATAATTCAAGCCAATACAAAGGAGTGGTTCCTATTTTTCACTTAAAACACATCGGCGGCGAAAGCGGCCACTACGAAATCTACTACGGCAATACTTTCCTCTGCTCTGCCGACACCCTCGGCGAAGCGTGGAATGAACTGCTCTCCATCCGTGACGAATTAGTTTAGTCAGTCGTAACCGTTCCGGGATATTGCCGGGCGTTCTGGTTTCTTCCTTTCTTGCCGGTTCGTCCGACCACCGGGCATGGTTTGTGGTGATTCCATGTCCATCTGGTCATTATCTTCCTTTCTCCAGCGCTCTGGGTCATCCGCTCAGAGCGTCCGGCAATGTCCCGAAGCCCATTTGAAATGAGGTTACATACCATGAAAACCTATTCTGAATCCGATATCAAAGCAGCCATCACCGATCTGCTCTCCGAAAATGAAACACAGTACGGTTCCCGTACAGATCTCTACGGTATTGGCTTTTACAACGGCTCGACCGAATCTCTCTATGATGTCCTTGACCGCCTCAGTATCAAGGAAGACCATGAATACTTCAACGATTGATTGAAAGGAGACCCTAAGGAGGACTGACAATGAAAACGATGACTTACACCCTCGCCTTTATTGACGGCAAGGTTTGCTATGAGTGCCTACCCGATACGAAGGGCGCTTTCCTGTTCCACGGCGGCTGGTTCATGCCGTTCTGCAATGAGGATGATTTCTTTCAGGACAATAAGAAAGGATTTTCTCCCGCATGACCTTCGATTGGAAGAAGAGCAAGGAGAAATATCGTGAAAAGTTCGGCATCTACCCGCTCAACAAAACCGAGATGGTTCGCCGCTCCGATGTGATTTGCCGCCAGTTTGTAGAAGCCGCAGACACTCTCATCAAGAGAATGGAGAATGAGAAATGAAAACCAAAACGGAAACGATTTTAAAATATCTGCCGCAGTATAACGAAATCATGCAGGAGACAAACGCTCCGTCGAGTCAGGCCACCACCTACACAACCTACTGCGTCGGCTGGCTTTCCGGTGCCAAGGCCGCTATCGATGCCATCCTGGATGATTCCAGTATCGGTCTTATGGTCTATAACGCCATTCAGGAACAGCTCCGAGCCGAGGATGTCAAGGAACATCTTGTTAGCTTCTATTCCTATGAACTCTGTCTGAAAGATGAAGAGGTTGAGAAAAAGCTGAAAACGGCTGCTCAGGATGGAACCATCGACGCCATCACAAACGATTTCCTCGATCACTATAACGCTGACATTCCTGAGTATGACCAGATCGATACCGCTATCGAAAACTACTACGCTGACAAGGAGATGTGACCTATGTCTACATTGACATTGAGAGAAACCCGCATCGTTGAAACCGACCTCAACGGCATTTATGTCACAGACGGAGAAGAGCTTTATTTCATGACCGCAGAACAGGACAATATGCCTCTCAATCCACGCGAGGATTGCAACTACTGCACCATCTGCTATGTCCGCAATCGCTACCTCGGCAGCTCCAAGTATGATAACGATATGGATTTTGCCGACAGTGACGACCTCAATGATTACCTTGCCGGACTTAAAGACCGCGGAACTGAATTTGTTTCTGTGCCGCTCTACGTCTATGTTCACAGCGGCATTACGATCAGCACCGGTTCTTTTGGTGACCCATGGGACAGCGGCTGCTTCGGCGTCGCCATCTGCACCAAAGAACAGGTCGTTGAGGCTTTTGGCAATGACACTGATTGGCAGCAGCACGCCAAGGACATCATCGAAGACGAAATTGAAACATACGACAAGTTCCTCACCGGCGAGACTTATGTCTATTCCATCTACTCATACGATAAAGTCACCAAAGAGTGGACGCTGGATGATACCTGCGGCGGCTTCTACTCCAATGACGAGGATGAGATGCTCTCGTCTTATTTCAGCAATAACTATCGCATCATCGACGAAAGTGAGGTTGAACCGTATATGCGGTCGTAAAGTGAATGGTACTGTCTACAGTATGTTGTCCCCTGCCAAGCGGCAGGATTTCGTAAACCCTACAAACTTATCATTATTAACACGGAGGTAACTTATGAAAATCGCAATCGTCGGCAATCAGGTCTGTATCACTTCCAATTACAGCTACGATGAAATTGCCAAGGTCAAGCGCAATCGCCCCGAGGCGCTGAAGCTGTATCAGGGCACCGGAGAGGAACGCACCCATGTGTTTTCCGTTTCTGTCGATGCAACCGGCGGTATGAATTCCAAATTCCTTTGCTTCGGCGCAGGGGATAAGGACATCAACGGCAAAGCCATCGTTATGTTCCCGGTGCCCGCCCATGAGGACGGTAAAGCCAAGGAAGCTGTCGCTGAGTTCATCGGTCCCCGCGCTCTGTATGCCAAGAGCATTGAACAGCAGATCGATACCGCGCTGACCGAAATCAGCAACGAGCAGAACTCCATCATCAACCTGATCGAAGCCTGATAACACGGCTCTGAAATTAACGCACATACGAAAAGGAGATTTCATCATGACTATCAATGTTTACTGTGGTTCCATTTCTTCCCGTCACCTCTACGAGGTTTCTGATTCCGATACCATCAAGAGCGTCATGAAGCGCTGCTCCGAGGAGCACGGTGTCGATTTCAACAAGGGCATGACCAATCTGAACGGCATGCCCTTGAAGATCATGGACATCGATAAGACCTTCGCTGATTTCGAAGTGTCCGACACCGCTTTCCTTGTGAATAGTCCCAAGAGCGATGGCGGCCGTCAGTAATCAGTGAACGGGGATCCCCGTGGAAAGGAGTGATGGGCATTGTTTAATGCAAAGCAAGCAGAACCACTGTTCAAGGATGTCCTCGAAGTACACGGGGATTATTTTTGGGATAGTGATACACTCCCTGCAATCGTCATGACAATGTATGCAGGCATTCTCCGTGAATGCGGCAAAAAGATGTCCCTGTATTACAATTTTGCATCAGCCTATTACAACGATCTGCCGGAATACAGCTTCGTTCTTAGAGGATGGAGTATTAGACTAGGCGAAGAAAAATGGTTTCTTGACAATGGGTATAAGGAAAACAAAACGGTCAGCATCTATGTAAAACAGAACACCATGGTCGATGTAAAGCTTTATATCAACAAAGAGAAGAAGGTCACGATCCTTGTCATCGATTACGCTGCGGTAGGCGATCGTGGGTTTTGTATTGCTCTAAATTCAGCTTGTTCTCTTTCGCCGATTCTGTTCCCATGGCTTGACACTGTCAGCAATGAGAACCTCAAAGTTTTAAAGGAGCTTGGTCTTCGGCACACAGAACCCCTGAAGGCTTTGATGGATGCCATCCTCAACGATGACAGCCTGAAAGAAAGCCGTCTGCGTGAGATCACAAAGGGACTCTGCGTAAACAAATTTACGAATCGCCTGGAGCAGATCAACTATGAATACAGCAGTATGAACACAAGGATCAACTCGTATTACGAACAGATACGAGCAGCACAGGCTGAACTTGAAGAGCTTTTACAAACTAAAGAATGCATCGAGGAACGTATTCGGCGCGGTGATGCACTGGATGAAGAGATTTTCAATTATCTCATGTCTCAGAAGAACATCATGGTTGAGGATCGCGTGAACGACAAACTCCTGCTTCGTGCCTACGGCGATTTGGATTACATCGATGAATTGATGTATAGGGTTTACATTGCAAACGGATCGAAACGCTCGAATCTTATCGACTTCTTGTCTGAGACTGAGCATTACAGGGAAAAGGATGTACGTAAGTTCTTCAGTTATTGCTGGGGCGGTGAACCTCGCTATCACATGCAGGTATACGCTGATTTCGAGGTAAGCAATGATGCGTACATCAGTCGTGACAGTGATTACGAATGTCGGGATAAACCTGAAAATTACATCCGCGCACCGCACATCATGTTGTATAACTGCTTCGGAAGTTTTCAAAATATAGTGGTCGAAGCGCAACGAAACCACGATTTTATCGCAGCGTTCAATGTGGCGGTCACCGCCGTCCGAAATCTGAACTTGACGGATGGTATTGTCTGTTCCAGCTTTGCGAAAATGCTTTGTGAGAATCGTAAAGACCTGCGGTTTATCCGTGATAACGAAGGGAACTTGTTCACGCTTGACGAAGTGATAGATAAGATAGCGTGGGAGGGAAACAAATGACAAATGTAAAAGATTCCGGCTTTGTGTTCGCCGGTTATAACTACCCCAAAAAGCCAGCAACGATTTTGTTTAATCCTGGGTCATGGGTAAAGATGTACTCGCTGGTTACGGCCTGCCCGACTGAGATTGCGTGGAATGGTCTCGTAAGAAAGATCACCGACAGAAAGTACATCGTCTATGACATTCTGACCTTTAAGCAGTATGTCAACGGCGCGGCGACCACGACTGACCAGAATGAATATCAGAAGTGGCTGTTCCATGATAACGGTTTGAACGATCCCATCTATTTCCACGGTCATAGCCATGTGAATTTCCCGTCTTTCAGAAGCGGACGCGATGCGAACTATCAGGAAAGCATCGCCAGAAGCATGGGTAAAGATGATTTCTTCATCTTCCTCATCATGAATAAGCGCGGCGAAATGCACGGAACGATCGTAAACAACAAGCTACAGTGTGTATGGGATACCGATCATGACAATCTCTGTATCGGTATAACAGGCATGTCGCTGTTTGTTAAGGATGCACTCAACAAGGTCCATCCTATGTCCGAGCTGCCGGAGCAGGCAACTGCCATCGGAGATGAATTCATCACACCGGATTCCGGCGCAGATGATGCTGATCCTGATGAGGAAATGCTCGACCAGTTTACAAAAAATGACCCGTGGGCAAGGAATGAGGTGTAAGTCATGGATCTCAGTAAGGTATCCGGATTCTTCGATCCAAAACAGGTAAAGGGCGTTTGCAATATTATCGGCGCGGGAAGTGTCGGAAGCGTAGTTGCAGAGCTGCTTGTCCGCAACGGCATTACGGCAATCAACCTTTTCGATGACGACATCATTGAACCTCACAACCTCGGAAATCAGCTTTATACCGCAAAGGATATTGGCCGTCCTAAAACCGAAGCACTTTCGGAACGGCTCATGTCCATCAACTCTGACTGCGAAGTGGAAATGAAAGGCAGGTATGAGAACCAGCGTCTTTCCGGATATGTGTTCCTCTGCGTAGATAACATCGAAACGCGGAAAACAATCTGTGATAAGAATAGCTTCAACATGAATATCAAAGCTGTGTTCGATTTCAGAACCGGCAAAACCTCCTGCGAAACCAGAGCGGCTGCATGGAATGACAGAAAAGCTGTCAACATGTTTATCTCCTCGATGGATTTCACACATGACGAAGCCAGAGATGAAAACCCCACGACAGCCTGCGGACAGTCTATCGGTCTTATGTCTGTAGTGATGCTGGTGTCTGCTATCGGCGTGGACAACTTCATCACATACATCAAGTCCGGTGACTACAAAAAATGTATCCTGATGGATGCGTTTGTAAATGGTGGGAGCGTGATTCCGATGTAATCAATATCCTATATATAGAATTTAAAATAGCCGATGTAAATTAGTTTCTGTAATGTATATTTGCGTTCGCGCAAAACTTCCGGTATTACCGAAAGTGAAATTTTGACTGAAGAAGAGACATACCCGCAGCTGCGACCGGTCTGCCAGGTTCCGTTCGTGAGCAGTAAAGGAAACCCGACACAGAAGTAGCACGAGATCAGTCGATGGCACGTAGTTAATGGCAACTGTTTGTAAGCAGGATTCGACCAATCGGTGATCACACAAGATCATTCGCCCAGTTATATATCGTGGCAGCAGATCCAATTCTTACTCAGATTACAGAAACAACTCACAAAAAGGAGTACATGATGATTTATATCACCTATAGTCAGCCAGCACGTTATCATCAGCTGACATTTGAAGAAATGATGGCTGGTATTACAGTCAATGATATTGCCGAGCTGCGAACCGGTACTGTAAGCGGAACGCGAACCGTTTGTCTGAAACGAGTCCCCCAAAAATTCAGGGACGCAGCAAACATTCCATCTCTTCGCGCAAATCTTCAGATGTTTACGGATACATATAACACCATGATTTCCGATCCGAATCGCCAGTCTTATTACTACAAGTTCTTTATCCCGAAAAAGTCCGGCGGCCTACGCGAAATCAATGCCCCGCTCCCTGCGTTGAAGGCTGCGCTCGTTCAGCTTCATACGATTCTATCCGGTGCGATGCTCGCCGACCATCATACAGCAGCGTTCGCCTATGTTACAGGCCGCTCCACACTGGATGCAGTCAAGCAGCACCAGAAATGGGAATCCATGTGGTTCGTGAAGTTCGACCTTCATGATTTCTTCGGAAGCACGACACTTGATTTTCTGATGTCCACCTTTTCGAAAATCTACCCATTCTGCATCCTGTGCGAGGACAAGAGCGGTGAGAATCTTCTCCGCAAGGCTCTGAGTCTGTGCATGCTCAATGGTGGCCTTCCTCAGGGCACTCCGATCAGTCCGTTTCTCACCAATGTCATGATGATTCCGTTTGACCATCGCATGTTCAACACGATGCGCAATTTCAGACTGAGTGAAAATAGAACAGACCGTTTTGTGTACACTCGGTACGCTGATGATATGTGTATCTCCTGCCGTGCTGGCTTCCGTTACAAAACAGTAGAAGATTTCATCGTCAGCACGCTCAAATGGATGAATGCGCCGTTTGAGTTGAACCGTGAAAAGACTCACTACGGAAGTCGGTGCGGTCGCAACTGGATCCTTGGCGTCATGCTTAACAAGGACAATGAGATCAGCGTCGGTGAAAGGGAAAAGAAATACTTCGAGTCGATGATAACCTCCTACTACATGAGCCATGGGCGCGGTGCATATCGCGGTCATTTCGATAAGGCTTTGATAAAGCCGTGGCCCATGGAGGATGTCAAAAGACTCCACGGTCTGTATTCCTATTATAAGATGGTAGAACCGGCTCGAATCGCCGAAATCATTGATGAGTACAACAAGAAGTTTGGCATGAATTTTGAGGAGCTTCTCAAAATGGATGAACAGTTAATAGCCTGATAGTCGCGCAAGCGATTTGTCATAGTTGAATTTTGTGTAACGCATACTTTGCAAAGCAATGCAAAGGCATCCGGTATTACCGAATGTTTCTTTTTGATAGACAGGATAACCTCCGACCGGTTGGAGGCGATGAAGCTGATGCGACATCATCGCCCCAGGAAATATGGCAGCCCCCACCCGGGGACGCCACGATTCCTCCCGGGAGGGTAACGATCCCTGAAATATTAACAACCAATACGACGTCCAACCTGGCAGTCAAGGATATTGTCAGTCGGTTAGCCATTCCAGTTCACCATAATTCGCCGACTTAAGGATCCTGACTCAGCACTCAAGTCGCCAGCATTTAATTCAGGTTACATAAAATTCAACTTTTTTGTCACGAAGTATAGTTTGTAAAGTTTTGCAAACTCGTCCGGTATTACCGAACGAAAATTTTTGATAGAAAAAGGGATACGAAGGCAAGCCCAGCCAGGTGGTCCTGGCAGCCGTCATCCGCATAAGATCAACGATAATTGTACCAAACAAGAGGGAAACAAACATTCGTTAGCCATTTCTCTCCGGACAAGAGATCCCCATCAGTCCAATTCCTACAGATCAGGTATCTCAGCACGCCGGATCACCACGATCCGGTCGCACGCCCGGAAAGAGGCATTATTCTTCAGTTCGTGACAAGAACACCAAGCGTTTCAGCGTATAATATTCGGTTTCATGATCTCTCCATGAAAACGGATATGCTTCCGGTATTACCGAAAGTAAGTATTTGTTAAGAATTTATACTGTCGCCATATTGCGTTCCATGACCCGCCATGGAACAGAGGCTGAAACGCCTTATATTGCCATTATCCATTTTTTACTATTTTCTCCTAAAAATCCTGTGCCTACAGGTTGGCTTTCGGGTGGAATAGCAACCCGTTCATAATGGGCTTTCGCCAAATGGTAAGGCAGATGACTTTGACTCATCCAGTGTCGGTTCGATTCCGGCAGGCCCAATATCCAAATTTTAAACGCACACACGAAAGAAAAAAAGAAAGAAAGGGCAGTAATTATGCTTATTTATGTAAAAGACTCGGTAGTCAACGAGAGCTATATCATTATGCTGCAACAGGGTACGGGTGATAACCTCTTGGGCGAAGACATTAAAGACGGATATGTCGGATATGTGAACTATTATGTCGATAGGTTCACCGGTCATTACGGCGACGATAACGGATTTCATTTTTATGATGGCGGAATGTATTTTTGCACGGCAGAAGAGTTCCGCCATATAGAGCAGGGGAACATGGAGTACTTGCTCGATGAAATTATTCCCTATATTTTTGCAAGCGGTTTGCGCAACATCAAACTGCCCGATGGCGTCACCTACAAAATCGTCGATAAAGAATTGGAGGAATAATCATGACCGGGTTTAAAAAGATCGTCAATCCGTGTACTTGTAATGTATATGGCCGTATACATCCCGTCAATGCCTATGCAGAAATCGAATACGATGGTATTAACCTGAAGATTCATGGTGTTGTTGGTCCTAAGTCAAACGGAGACTGCGTCGGTAGTGCAGGCCAGTGTGTGGATGAAATTAGAGACGGTACACCCGCAACAGGCTGGGACAATGAAATGCTTCGCAAATTTTGCGATTGCTGGGATCTCTGGCATTTGAATGATATGCGTCCGTATTGCCAGCATCAAAAGGCACTCGGCTGGGATAAATTGGCATGTAAAAAGGTCACGCTTTATCATTACAGCCTCACGCATGAACATTTCATGAAACAGCGCGAGCTGAAGAACCGTGTAAGCAATAAACTCTGCGCGGAGGGGCATGTTACTTTGACTGAGGAGGAAAAGGGACTTTGGAACCTTCCGATCGAAAAAACCTCATGGAACCCTCTCAATGACCCGCGATATGAACCGCGAAAGAAAGAAGATTGGTATAGTGGCGCAACAGAGGTAAAGACGCTCGGTTGGCTGTACCCCGATGAACATCCCGAGGGCATTCTCACGAAACCGTGCCCTGTGTGCGGATATAAATATGGATCCGCATGGAAAACGGAGCAGGTTCCCGAGAATGTTCTGCAGTTTCTTTATAACCTGCCGGATAGCACAAGGGATCCGGCTTGGGTATGAGATGATACATATTTTCGTGATATGAAAGTCATGTGCAAATAGCCAAAAAGGAGTAAATACCATGAATACCATCAACGGTAAATTTATCCTCACCTGTCCCACCTGCGGCCAAAAACAAATCTATGTCGGCACCGGTCTCACCTATCCGCCGCTCTGCTGCCGCTGCACCACAGCCCTCGAACCCAACACAGACCAGACCACTGCAGAAAAAATCAATACGATTTATAGCAGTCTTGACCTGCGTGATGAGTTCGGCGGTTCCATCAATCGGACGCTTGAAGACGTCTGCACAGCCGATGAAGACCTCGCCGCTTTTGTATGTGAGGCATATAAACGCAATAATATTTCTGAAATGTTCAGTGCTATTGTCGGCCGCGACATCGATGACATCATTGACCGCATGAATTCTATCCCGGTTGAAACAGAAAGGGAGGCAGCAGAATGAACCGCGTTGTCATCGGTGCATACCCGATCTGCAATGCCGCCAGTCTGAATGTTTACGAAATCGATGACGCAAACGACCGTGTTCTCGTAAGCCTTAATGATATGCCGCCTCGCTGGTACAAAATCCGAGAAGCCTATGATGCGGATACTGGTGAGTATGAAATGGGCTTCAACTACGGCGGCGTATTTGTTCCGTTCTCCGATGTGATGAAGGTGGACTGAAAGGAATTCTGTTATGGAATATTCACCAGTATGCCCATGGAATAGATACAAGGTAGAATTAAAATACATTTCTCCCTATAGCGACAGAGTTATAGATGAAATAGAAGTGAAAGTCGCTGCCAACGCCCAGGAAGCCGTCGATATGGTCCGCCGTGATTATTCCAATATGCAAAATGTTTGTATTGATCGTGTATATGCTGAAACTGCCACTTGGGATGTCACCAACGATTGGGATTAAGGAATGATTTTAAGGAGAATCACAATGAACGTATATGATCTTCCCAGCAATGTCGGCAGCTGGCTTCTGACAGATTCCGACTGCGCCCAGTATTGCCGCAAGCTCTCTCCTACCAGGTATGAATTCACCCAGATCGTCTGGTTGGACACCACAGAAGATACGGATAAAACCTATTGCGTCACGCGATCCGTTGAAGATGTCGGCGACATGACTCTTGATGAGATCTCAGGCCATATCAGCAGCTACTATAAAACGCTATTTGGAATGGTAGAAAGCTACGGCGGCATCCATGACACCGGAAAGAATGCGCTCACGGTCGCAGACTATTGCCGACTCATTGCCGAATGTGCCTTTGAAAATGAAGCCTTCGATAATTCCATCTCTGAAGTCATGGACTGGAATCACTGCGTAGACTTTCAGCGCGGCTATATGCTTTCACAGTAAGGTTAGGAGAATGTGAAATGAAATTCCTTGTCGTACATACCTATCTTGAAGAGGATGCCTACCCAAAAATTCTATCGCAGACACTCTGCAGTGATTTCGATTCCGCTAAGCATTTGGTCAATACCCAAGTCAACAGCGAACGAGATACGCTCCAATTTGATGAACACCTGCATTCCTATGTATACGAGAATGATAATGACACCTATGTCTTGCCGATTGAAAAGGATGCCTACGACTGGTGGCACATCTACTTTATCGAGGAGTGAATGACTATGAATAATGATCTCTGGTATGTCCTTGTCCAGCATTGGGACGAAGATTGTTGCGATTACAGTGAAGTTGATTTTTTTACATCCGCAAAAGTTGCCGTTGATTATGCTACGAAGCTTTCTAATGAATTCCGTTCCAACTATGAAGCAGACCGCTATGAAATTAAAGAAACCTCTGGTGGCGGTTGTGGCTGGCGTTTGGAAACCTATACAGAGATCAAGGCCACTTATCCTAACAGTGAGGATGTTGTCGCTTGCGAGTTGTACAAAATCGGGAAAGTAATTCCGACTTCAGAAGTATGAAAAATCAACGCTACAACAAAAAACAGTTCGACAGCAAAATCAAATCCGCCGCTCTTCATATGATGAATTGCTACGATGCCAGCTTCCGCAATATGTCCACACAATTTGATGCCGGATATTGCAAGGGAGTCATTGATACTATCTTCATCATGCTGAATATCCTCAGCGTCCAATGTACAAAAGAATTCATTTTTAACCAACAAAGGAGCGCATAATGTTTTCTAATGCTCTACTTAATGCCATCCAAGGAAAAGGTTGGCTTTATAGTGTCGATTTTGATAACGATAAAAATCCCATTGGTCTTGAACTTGAAACATGGTCTCCCGCCGGTGAGGATTTCCTTGTCTATCTTTATGGCAGCAACGATGATGAAATTTTACATAGCCTGTATGAATACGCTAAGGATTTCGACCCCAAAGAACACTCTATCTTCTGCGTCGATATGCGTGAGGCACCGGGTATCCGCACCTTGCTCCATGACGCGGATAAAATGGCCGAGGAACTTAATTCCTTGTGTGAACATTTATCGAATGCTGTAAAAAAGTAAGTTAAGGTGAACATGTATGAGCAAAATCAAAATCGTATCTGCGGCAGAAATGTCAAACATCATTGATAAACCGCACGACAGTATTGGCCTTTACCTGTCGCTGGAATCTGATAGAACCGATATCGTCCTCGTTGCCTGTGACAACAGCACCGGAGACGCATGGGTGGAAGAGTTCTACAGTACAAAAGACGCCATGAGATGGTTGGAAAGAGCGTAAGAAAGTAAATTCATGAATATCCCGGTAGTTTTCCGCCGCATCGACGGAGAAGTAAAGGCGTTTTTTCAGACCACGCCCACGACTATGACCACGTCAGTACATACGTTCGAAGAGGTAAGAATCCATCACCATCCATCACAGATATCCAGTCAAGCGATAAATAAATGCTCATGCAAGGTAGAAAGGAAATTCTATGCAATTTCACATTGACTCAGCATTTCTCACAGATGTTGCCCGGTCTTGGTTCTGGAACGAAAAAATGCCCTACGAAAAATCCGAAGAACTTCTAATGTGCTGTCTTAACACAGATGAGCTTTCTCTCGAAGAGAAAAAAGCCATCTGTAAAGATGTCATTGAGGGGCGGAAAAAGTTCGTAGGCATTGATGAATGCCAAATCGTTGATGACGGCAAAAACGTTCGAACCATTGATGATGAAGAGCTAAAAAATCATACTCGTTACAACGCCATTGCCGCTATTAAGACAGATATTGCGTGTAACCCATTCAAATACATCGACCCATTTTCCGTTAATTGCAGCTATTCTGAACTTGCTGAAAAAATCAAAAGCGGCGAAATCGAAAACACTATCAGCGACATCGAAGATTATCTTCTCAATTACCATGAGGTGACAGAAGATGATGTTCTCAACTGCGGTATGTGGCTTTGGCAAAGACCGGAGTTTATTGCAGATATCTGCGATGCCAGCAAGATTCCTGAGGGCAACAGTCCATTGGTCGCCTATAAAGACGGCTTTTGGCGTTACATTTATGTTGCGCTTAAAAAGAAAGATACACATGAACCGAGTGTTCTGCGTAGACAGAATCGTTACCTTGTTTTTATCGGTGAAAAACCAAAAACTCTTTTCAATTCTGAGTTTGGACTGATTTCGCCGAAAGGGGAATGGTTCGACTGCGGCTTTGCGGAGCACAACTCTATTGCCGCCAAAATCATCAACAGCACGAAAGGCCATTTTGGGCTTACCAAAGAGCAGGCATTCAGATACTATGGCGGCGACCGCTGCTTAGATTTTCTCTTTGACAGAGGCTGGGCGGCATTGCGAAATCCTGAGTTTGGACGGGCTTATGTAGACATAGGTGATACACATACTCTGACGAAATGCCAAGTCGATACACTTATGGATTACATCGTTTTCTTTAAGCGTTTTGACATTGACATCATGAAATACACAAAAGAGTAGATTTATAAATCGAGGTGATAACAATGACAAAGGAAGATTTGGAGTTTGTACGCGACAATCACGAATTGAGCAAGAAGTCTTATGACGATCATGCAACCTGCGGCTACAATTACGAAGATGGCTATGTGGATGCACTAAACTTTGTGCTGGAACATCTTGATGATCTCTGTGAGGAAATTCATGAAGACAAACTCATGCAGCGTGCTACTGAAGAAGCAAAGTATTACATCCGTGAATACTTCCAAGATAAATACGGTTACGATGATAAATGGTCCAAAGATGAAATCGAAGATCGTATCCAGCGTGCCATTGATGAAGGCGATGTAGAGACGCTTGCCAACTCTTTCATCGACAGCGCCGATGACGGCCTCCCGGATGATGAATGGTGCGAAACTATCGTGAGAAATTTCTACGACTGAGAGGTTTTCTATGTATTGGTATTATGTAAGTTACAACTGGCTTGAAAACGATGGGACTCTGATTGGAACCTTTTCGCAAAGTATCTACGCCAAGAGTCAAGAAGCTGCTGTCAAATGTGCTGCAAGGGGTTGTTCACTCTCGGAAGATGACAACGATGACGGCATGAAGAATTTTGAACTAAACTTTGTGAGAAAGATGGGATAAAACTTATGTGCAAATGGTATTACTTGTGTACATACTCTTTTGATCCAGATATTACTGTGGTCGGTCCATTTGATAGTGATTTTGAGTGCGTTCAAGCAGCAGATCGTGATGCCTTCAAAGAATTCGACAATAGCATTAAAAACGGTATCCATTGTTGTATGAGAAGTGACTATCGGACATTCAAAATCACACTAGAAGAAAGTACGCTGGAAAATGATGTGACAACATGGTTTGTATTCAGTATTAGCATCGATGAACCTCAATATGTTCTCAAGCGAAACATCCGTACATCCCATGTTCCACTTTATATTTCTTTAGACGAACACGCAGATACAACTTGCCTTGCTGCCGCAAAAAGATTTGATTTTGAGGCCGCATCTGCAGAGCAGGAGCGTATCTTTAAGGAATATGGCGACTTTTATAAAATTGTAGAAGTTGTAGAAAAGGAATAACAGCGATACTACGACAATTACAAATCCATAAAATTTATGTTTGATGGAGGTGTTTCACATGATTTTTCAAACCTTGCAACGAATCCACAAGGCCCTTTCCAGAGAACTCGACGCCGCAGAAGTCGGTAAAGTCGCAGCATACAAAGCACTTTGCAAGGTAGACCCTGACGGTGCCATGATTAAAGGGTCAGAACTTACAAATTACAAAGCGGCCAGTAAATTTTACGATGAAACCAAAGCCGCCATGGATGATTTCCTTTCCCACGACTGGCATTGACGGAGGTGCAACATGACAGACCATTCCTACGAGGACGCAATTCTCGAAGCCCAAGACGGTATATTCGATAAATGCCACTATTGCGAATTTAAAGGCAGTGCCTGTCACAATCAGTGCATGGAGCTGAAACCTATCTACAATCCGAATTTGAGGTGACGTATTATGAAAATCGAACTAACCAGCCTTCAGATTCAGCTTGTTACAGATGCCTTGTCTTTCTATCGTGAAGCAGTCGAAAACACAGCATGTATCGCGATGTATGATGAGGAATTGCTAAAAAAGTACAATAAAACAAAAGCTGAATGTACATTTCTACTTGAAAGCCTGCCTAAACAATAAAGGAAATACGCCATGAAAAAGTATACCTGCTATGTCTATGAACGAAATCGGAAATTCTGGGACCGGTACCTCGTCGTAGCCGAATGTGAACTCCTCGCGGAAGTCGAACTCAAGCGTCGTCTTGATGAAGAAACAGATACAGGCTCAGACAGTTATGACATCATGTCGGTTGTCGAATGTAAATAAAACGGAGCTTTGATGGAGGTAACAGATATGGAACCAAGCTTTGTTTACATTGACCGTTACGGTATTTGCCGCTGTGGTCGGTGCTGTGAACCGCTTTTCTGTGATGAAAACGGCGATATGCCAGTGACCTGCCCGCGCTGCGACTCCGAACTCGACTATGGTAATCTCGATCAATCATCACTCATGTGATAATGGAACTTTTCTGGAGGTACAGCATGAAATATACCTATACACCTAAAGGTCGTTGGAAGGCTTGCCATTTTATCCGTGAGTGTGAAGTCAAACGCAAAGAAATTCTGGACGCTGGCATTGACACTGCCGACGAAACCGAACTCCCAACCGCACAGGACATTTTGGATGATGTGAATACCGGCGTTGGCTTGGATGAAGAAAACGAATACTTCGACAGCTGGGGTATCACAGATCATTATAATTCTTATTCGCTCTCGCTGGTCGTTGGCGAAGATATCATTTTAACGGACGAATAAAATAAATCTTTGATGGAGGTGCAATCATATGGAAACAATTTATATCGTAGCATACGACGGCCATGAAGGCCATGATTATTACGCATTCCGCAACAAGGACACAGCGATCAAGGATGTTGACGCTGATTTTCACAACACGATTTCCAACTTAAAAGCTCAGGAATGGCATGTCACTGTAGCATGTGATGAACCGTTTCGGAAAGAGCTTTACGTTCCCGACACCGGAATCCATCACGAATGGTTTATTGAAGAATCCACGCTGGAGTAAAAGAGGTGAACCATATGAATACTACTGTAAATCTGAACCTTGACCCCGTAGCTTTCTATCAGCAGAAAATGCTTCTGGTTGAACTGACGGACAAGTTTTTCGATACATATCATAACGGCGATCTCGACAATATGCTGCAGGGCATCATTGCCATTTTCGATGAAATTGGCGACCAGGCTGAATTTCAGGGTGAATTCGAATATCCACAAGAAACTGATGACGGCGAACACTTCAAGGACGAGCAGTACAACAATGTCTTTAGCAAGCTGTTCAACCACAAACCTTTAGAGGAGGCATTGTATTGACTCCATTTACATTCAAAGATTTCAAGCAACTCGTCAACGGTCTGCCCATCGAGTACGAGGCCATCTCCATGACGGTTGGTGACCAACTGATCGACCGTGTCATCTGCACCAAAGAGGATGACGGCTGGCATATCGACATGCATCCTGTACAGGAGGAATAACTATGGATCGTTTATACGTGCTTCCGTCCGAACGCCACCAGGACGGCATTATGAATATGGCTGATTCTCTGCTTGATGGTTTTACCCTCCGCCAGGTTGTCGACGCTTTACATAATGAGCCTGGCCCTCTCACAGAAGAAGTACTGAAAAAGGTTGTGAACGATATGCTCGCCACGCAGCTCGAAGATCTGTGGGCTATTGTAAACGAAAACGATGAAGAAATCATCGCTGCTGCCTACAAAGGAAGGTCTGATGACCCGTATAAGGCACCGAGTTTCGATATGGATTGGGCAGATCGCGCCGAGGCGCTCGCTCGTGACATTTATATGTGGTGTATCAAAAATGATTGCTGGCAGGATGTCTACATCTACTATAACGGCAAGTGCATGGGTACGAGCGGTAAGGATAAAACCGGCAAAACCGTGTATCGCTACGGCGGCACACCATTCATCGAAGACGATATGGATCCGCGTGACTACTTTGACTATGTCCGTGAGCCGAATATCTTGAGCATGTGTTTCGAGGGCACTCTGTATGACATCCTTAACAATCATGACATGTTTGCCTTTCAAGATTTGTTCAGCAAATATGGCCTTTATTACGAGCTTGGTAATGCGTGGAATCTGAGCGCATATCCGATCAATGAATAACCTATCTGCTGTAATACCCGCCGCCAAGGGTGAGATATAAAAACTGAATATTGTATCCGCTCTTGTGCGCTGCCAAGAAAGGATCTTCACTATGATTTTATTACAGCTTCTCTTTTGCGCCGCGTTCGTATTTATCATCGCTGCTATAGTTGGTGGTGCGTGTCTCTGTCTCGGCTGTATGATCTTGCCACCTATTGAGAAGGCTATTGATGACACAGCCGAGAAAATCGCTCCCACGCCAGACCGGTACAAAAAGCAGCAGGAGGTTTGGGATTCCTATCAATACATAAAGTTCCACCGCAAAAATCTGCGCGGTACGACCACCGAAGAAATGTGCAAGCGTGAAAATTGTACCGAAAAAGAGGCCCAGATGTATATGATTTTCGAGGACTGTCAGGACATGGGCATCAAAATGAACATTGCCTACGCTGACCGCCTGACCGGTGCCAGCGATGAGCGAGAGCAGATGGCCAGACTTGAAAAGCAATTCCCCACGCAGCAGGCCACCTATCAGACCGAAACGCTTCCAGGTCACACCCGTCTCACCCGTGAAGAAGTTGCCGCTAAATACGCGGCTCAAAAATAAGGAGGAATTTATCATGCGTAACAACAACAACAGCGATCTCGGCATCATTCTTCAGGTAATCTTTTGGGGTTTACTTATTCTTCAGGTTTATACCGCCTTCTTCTGCAACTATTGATTGGAAGGAACCGTGCTATGTTGGGTCTTTTATTTCTCAGCGCATTGATTGTCGCTGTCTGTTTAGCACCGTTCTTCTGGTTCTGTTACAAGTTCGGTCCCGGCATCCAAAAAGGGTATGATGATGCCGTTGACAGTCTAGCCGAGAAAATCGCCCAGCCACCTGCCAATGCACGCAAGCAGCAGGAGGTTTACGATTTCTACATGAACATACTTTGTACCGGTCAGAATACCCGCGGTGAATATACCTTTCTTGTGCAGCAAAAAATAAAATGCACTCGCCATATGGCACTTATATATATGCTGTAGCACGATTGTCAGGACGCCGGTATTGAGATGAATCGTGCTTACGCAATGGATCTCTGTGACTTGTATTGATAAAGGAAAATTTTACAGTGGATAAGGATTTTCTGATGAAGTTTTTCTGAATCACTTGGATCAATTTGATGATTTTGCAAGGATATGTCAAGCTCGCAGGGTATTGAATCTTATAACGAAACACTATTTCAAGTAAAGGAGCAATTTATGATCCGATCTCGTTACACTATTACCGATTTCCCTGATGGTACACATCTCATCAAGTTCGATATGCATGACAAACAGCACACAGCACCAAATGCAATCACATGGCTGTATGAATCCATGTCTGAATTTGCAGACATCGCCATGATCGCCTCCAATATTTCTGAGAATAGTGGCAAGTCTCCTATGCTTACTATGCCATACATTCCCAACGCCCGTATGGACAGGACAAAGAATGGAGAGGTTTTTACCCTCAAGTATTTCTGCCAAATGCTGAACGCCATGAATTTTTCCGAGGTTAATGTTTTCGACCCGCATTCCGATGTATCTGTTGCGCTGCTTAACCATGTCTGTGTAATGCGCCCGCAGCTAAAACAAGTTATTTACAAGGCTATATATCAGTTTAAGCCTGATATGCTCTATTTCCCCGATGTCGGCGCACTCAAGCGCTACGCTGATTTTGTGCCAAAGGATACTACCGTTCTCTACGGTAACAAGCTCCGCGACTGGAACACCGGCACGATTCTCGGTCTGGATGTAGTTGGCGATGTTAAGCCAGACGCACGAATCCTCATGATCGATGACATCTGCTCCTACGGCGGTACGATGTACTACTCCGCCAAAAAGCTGAAGGAGCTTGGTGCAGGCGATACCGCGATGTATGTTTCCCACTGCGAGAACTCTATCCTTGACCCGGAGCGCGGCAAAATCTTCTCAGAACCCGGACTTATCTCTAAGGTCTATACTACCAATAGTATCTTCACCGGCCATGATGACCGTATTGAAATTATCTATGAATTTTAAAGGAGACTATAAATGAGCATCAATCCTATGCTTCTCTGTGACTTCTACAAAACCACACATTCCCGCCAATTTCCCAAGGGCACGACCGAGCTGACCAGCTACTTTACCCCGCGCATGTCCCGCTTGACCGATATCAACAGCATTGTCGTCTTCGGCGTCCAAGCATTTTGTCAGGAGTATCTGATCGACTATTTCGACGAGCATTTCTTCCAGCGCAATTTGGCTGATGTTACAAATGAAATCGAAACCGTCCTCGATAATACGATCGGAAAAAAGAACTACGACAGTACAAGGTTTGTTGACCTGCACCACCTCGGCTACCTGCCCGTTGAGATCAACGCCCTGCCGGAAGGCACACTTTGTCCCATCCATGTTCCCTTCCTCGAAATGAAAAACACCCACCCGGATTTTGCGTGGGTACCGCAGTTTCTGGAATCTCTTATCAGCGCCGAGCTTTGGCATCCCATGATCTCCGCCACGGTCGGCCATCTATATCGTCAAATCGTGGATGAATATTATGACAAAACCTGCGATGATTCCACTCCACGCGGCAAAGCGCTCGGCGATTTCTCCTTCCGTGGGCAGGAATGTCTGCAATCCGCTGTTAAATCCAGTGCCGGTTGGTGTCTGTCTTTCCTTAACACCGCCACCGTGCCCGCTATTCCCTACCTTGAAAAGAACTACTACTGTGACGCAAGCCTTGAGCCGGTTGCTTACGGCTCTGTCTCGACCGAGCACAGCGTCATGTGTTCCAACTTCGCCGTCGATGGCGATGAAATCACAATGCTTCGCCGCTTGTTGACAGAGCTGTATCCACATTCCAGCTTCTCTGTCGTCTCGGATTCCTACGACTACTGGAATCTTATCGACAATATTCTACCGCAGCTCCACGAAGAAATCATGGCACATGACGGCTGCCTACTCATTCGCGGTGACTCCGGCAACCCGGTTGAAATTGTAACCCAGACCGTTTACCATCTGTGGGAGCAGTTCGGCGGCACGATTAACTCAAAGGGCTATAAGGTGCTTGATCCGCACGTCAAGGCTATCTATGGCGACTCTATCACGATCCAGCGGTGCGAGGCTATCTATAAGGAGCTGGAGGCACACGGCTTTGCCGCTTGCAATGTGGCACTCGGCGTCGGTAGCTTTTCCATGCAATGCATTGAACAGGATGGTATTTTGAAACCGTTTACCCGCGACACCTTTGGTATGGCCGTCAAGGCAACGCATGGTGTTATTGACGGCAAGGAGGTTAATATTTTCAAAGACCCTAAAACCGACACAGACCATTTCAAGAAGAGCCTCAAGGGTTTGTGTGTTGTCTTTGACGACCAGCAGGACGGCCGTATTCGCGTACAGGATGAAATGAATCAGAAAACGAAGAACTTCTATCGTAGCGTCGATATGCTGCAGCCCGTGTTCCGTAACGGCAAGATGATGCGCCGCCAGACACTTTCTGACATCCGCAATCGCCTGAATCTGGAGGGAATCTGATATGTCTATCAAAATTATTGATGGAAATCTCTTTGATTCTAAGGCTAAGATCATCGCCCATCAGGTCAACTGCCAAGGCAAAATGAATTCTGGTGTCGCCAAGGAGGTGCGCCAACGTTATCCACATGTGTATAGAGACTATGCGCTCCTCTGCGAATCTTTATCGGATCATACCGAAAAACTTCTCGGTACCATGCAGCTGATTCACATGGATGAAAACGAAACTCATAGCAAGTATCTTCCATATCAGGGCAGGTACATTGCAAATCTATACGCCCAGAATCGCTATGGTTATGATGGCGTACAGTACACAAATATAAAAGCTCTCGCTACCTGCTTTGAACGTCTCGCACAGGTCGCATGTGATCTCAATTGCTCGGTTGCCATGCCCTACAAGATCGGCTGTGTGCGCGGTGGTGCCAACTGGGATGAAGTCTATTCCATGATTGAAAAAGCATTCAAGAATACGGACGTAGAACTCTGGCGTCTCGATAAAGGCTAAGGAGGCCATTATGAATCAGAAAAATCTTAACGCTGTAAATTCCAAACCCTACACCTTCGACGCCGTCAAAGTCAAAAACGAAATCGTCGGCTGGATCCGTGAGTATTTCCGCCAGAATGGCTCCGATTGCAACGCCATCATCGGCATCTCCGGCGGCAAGGATTCCAGCGTCGTCGCTGCGCTCTGTGTCGAAGCGCTCGGTGAGGATCGCGTCATTGGTGTTCTCATGCCGGACGGGTATCAGAAGGATATTGGAGATGCCGAACAGCTGTGTGAACACCTTGGTATTAAAAGCTATGAAATCAATATCGGCAATGCGACTGAGGCAATCAGGGTCGCTATGATTGCCTGTGGCTTGGTTCCTTCTGTCCAGACCAAAACGAATCTACCTCCCCGCATCCGCATGGCAACTCTTTTTGCGGTAGCGCAGACATGCAACGGAAGGGTCGCTAATACGTGCAATTTTTCAGAGGATTTTTTGGGTTGGAATACCCTGTTCGGTGACAGCGCCGGTCAGTTCGCCCCTCTCGCTAAACTCACCGCTACCGAGGTTATCAAGATTGCGGAAGTCTTAAACCTGCCTGAAAATCTCGTTCATAAGGCTCCCGCCGATGGCCTGACCGATAAGAGTGATGAGGATAATTTCGGTTTTACCTATGATTTCCTTGATGTCTATATCCGCACCGGCTACTATGGTATCGACACCGCCACTGCCGCAAAGATCGATTCTATGCATAATCGCAACAAATTCAAGCTTGCTCCCATGCCGCACTTTGATTATTACCCGGAAGACCCTTACCGCTTTTAAGGAGGCTTTATGACCCGAAACGAACTCTATGTCCTTATCAACACAAAGCCCTATGAATTTCTTTATACAGACCAGCATCTCGGTGAGCGCATCATTTTCCTCACTCTTGGCGGTTCCCACGCTTACGGCACGAACATCGAAGGCTCGGATGTAGACATTCGTGGCTGCGCCCTGAACTCCCCCAATGAAATTCTTGGCCTTTCCAACTTCGAGCAGCGCGTCGATGAAGCAACAGATACCACGGTCTATAGTTTTAACAAATTGATCTCGCTCCTCATCGGTTGCAACCCAAACACGATTGAGCTGCTTGGTTGTAAGCCGGAACACTATTTTTACATCAATGCCGTCGGTCAGCGTTTGATTGACAATAAAAATCTTTTCCTATCTCAGCGTGCCGTTCACGCTTTCGGCGGCTATGCCAATCAACAGCTTCGCCGCCTACAAAATGCGTTGACACACGATCACTATCCGCAGGATGAAAAGGAAAAGCATATTCTCGGCACCTGCAAATCTGTTTTCGAGGATTTCCGCCTTCAGCACAAGGATATTCCGGGCGATGCAGTCCACTTGTATATCGACAAAGGTGTTACAGAGGGCATGAATACTGAAATTTTCATCGACTGCGATCTCAAGCATTATCCACTGCGCAGCTTCAAGCAGATGAATTCTGATCTCGGCACGGTCATCGGTCAGTACGCAAAGCTTGGCAAGCGCAACTCCAAAAAGGACGATATGCATCTCAATAAACATGCTATGCATCTCGTCCGGCTCTACCTCATGTGCTTTGACATCCTCGAAAAGGGTGAAATCAATACCTACCGTGAGGACGACCGTGACTTTTTGTTGGAGATTCGTGGCGGTAAATTCCAAAAGCCGGACGGCACATATTATCATGAGTTTTTCGACCTCATCAACGACTATGAAAAGCGGCTTGAATATGATAAGAAAAACACTTCCCTGCCGCCCAACCCGGACTATAAGCGCATCGAAGAATTTGTCATGGAGGTGAATACCGATGCCTGCTATCTTGTCCCGCATCACTCTGCCGCCTGACCTCATCGTTCTTATGGACGTTCTCAATGCACGCGGCTATGAATCCTATTTGGTTGGTGGCTGCGTGCGCGACATCCTTCTTGGCAAAACGCCGCACGATTACGATGTCACCACGCAAGCAACACCGAAGCAAGTTAAGGAGCTTTTTCCTAAGACCATAGACACCGGCATCCAGCACGGTACAGTCACGGTCGTTATGTCCAGCAGTCAGTATGAAGTCACGACGATGCGTACAGACGGTACATACTCCGACAGCCGCCACCCAGACTCCGTAGTCTTCACCTCTGACATTGAAAAGGATCTCTCCCGCCGCGACTTCACCATGAATGCCATCGCCGCTAAGGTTGGTTCCGGCGACAAGGATGCTGTCAACCTGTCCTTGGTCGATCCCTTCAACGGTCGCCGCGACATCAAGCGCAAGGCTATTGTTTGCGTCGGAGATGCCAAAACCCGCTTTCAAGAAGACCCTCTTCGCCTGCTCCGCGCAATCCGCTTCAGTGTCCAGTTGAAATTCCATGTTGACATTGAAACCGAAACGCTTATTAACCAGATGGCTCCATCGCTTGTCAATATCTCAGCAGAGCGCATTCAGGATGAACTCCGCAAGATATTTCTTGCCGGTGAAAGTAACCTACACATGTTGTACTGTACACTTCATGCATATCGCCCAGTGTTCTGTCAAATCATCCCGGAGCTGAAATCTTGCATTGATTTCAACCAGCACTCATCCTATCACGCCTATACAGTTTGCGACCATATCTTCAAAGCTGTTGGCAAACTTTGTAACGCAGCTTCGTATGAATCTGAATTTGCCGCAACTGCACATGCCCACTGGTTTGAACTCTGCATGACGATGCTTCTACACGACATTGGCAAACCGCAGTGCTTCACACAGGATGAAAATGGCATCGGTCATTTCTACGGTCACGCCAAGGTTAGCGCCGATACGGCCGACAGTATTCTCCGCCGTCTCAAGTTTTCCAATGCGGAGCGGGAGCGCATTGTAACCCTGATCGAGTATCACGATTACCAGTTTGAACCAAGCGCTCGCTGCGCCAATCGTCTGATTACCAAACTCGGCGCAGAAAACGCCCAACTGCTTACGATCGTCCGCTTTGCCGATCTTTACGCCCATGGTGTAAACTATGCGAACTTCGGTGAAATGAATCCGCTTCGCAAAGCACAAATCACATACCTGTATCTTGCCACCGCTGTATTTGAAAAGCGAAAGTTTTCTCTCAAAGACCTTAATATAAGCGGTGTAGATTTGATCCACTGTGGTTATACGCCGGGGCCAGATTTCAAGCGCTGTCTGAATTATCTCCTCGATGAAGTCGTCAACGGAAATCTTACCAATACGCGCACCACACTTATCTCTGCCGCTAAAGATTATATGGAGGAATACCATGCATAAAATTCTCGTCGTTGTCGATATGCAAAACGACTTCATCACCGGCTCCCTCGGTACTAAGGAAGCACAAGCCATCGTGCCAAATGTCGTCGCTAAGATCAAACAAGAAGCTGAAGCCGGTACATTTATCGCTTGCACACAGGATACCCACCATAATGATTATATCAACACCAATGAAGGCAGACACCTTCCTGTTTATCACTGCCTTCGTGGCGAACCAGGATGGCAAATTGAATCCTTTGTTTGGGAAGCAATTTGTGAAGTATGGGATAAATATGACCCAGCTGATGTTTTCCCTATTGAAAAAGCAACCTTTGGGGATGATGTTGTAACAGAGCAACTTGCTCAATATATTCTGCGATATGCAGATAATATTACTGACTATATGTACGATACAGGCGATAATATCGAGATCGAATTTGTCGGCCTCTGTACCGGCATCTGCGTCCTCTCCAACGCTATTCTCGCCAAAGCTCGCTTCCCGGAAGCTACGATCTCCGTTGACGCTTCCTGCTGTGCCTGCGTTACACCGCAGTCCCATGATACCGCACTTGCCGCTATGCAGCTCTGCCAGATCGAGATCAAAAATCAGGGCAAGGAACCGTGGCGTAAATAACCACACTATATAATAAGGTAGGAGAAATCATCATGAACAACGCCCGTCGTAAAGCCATCAACACCATCATCCACAGCATCAATGACCTAAATGAAAAGTTCTCCGCCAGCGTGGACGAGCTGCACAATGAAATCGAAGCGGTGCAGGACGACGAACAGGAAGCTCTCGACAACATGCCTGAAAGCATGGAAGGCTCTGAGCGTTACTCAACTATGGAATCTGCAATCGAATCCATGCAATCCGCCATGGACTCGCTGGATTATGCCCTCGCAGACTTGGATGAATCCGTGTCGGAGGCCGTCTCCGCCCTTGAGGAAGCCAGCGCCTGACCGATGATCTGTGTGTCCGTCAGCCCCAGCAGCCAGTCGGCTGACACATTCATCGCCCGGCACAATTCCGCTAACGCCTCACATCCAGGTGACCGTCTGCCTGTCTCCCAGCACTGTAAGGTGTTACGCGGGCAGCCAATTCTATCGGCAAGCTGCTGTTGGGTTACATAATGATCATAGCGCCACTGTTTTATGCGTTTGATTAAAATATCCATGTGAAACCGCTCCTATGGTGACATTTGTAGACTTGAATACAACCCTATGGTGTCATATAATTATTTCAACAACATAAAGGCGTGCGCGCTTTCTGGGTCTGTACTTCTATTGTAACATAAGATATGTCCTATAATTTGGACTTTGAACCCAAAAGGAGAAAAAATGGCAAACGATATTTCTAAAACGATTTCTTTGCAAGAGCTGTATGCAATGATGCAGCCATATAAAGAAGCCTTTATCTCTTTGTTCTCTGGGGATGAATCAACCGGTCTCTGCGCCACCATCCCCGTTAAAGCAATTAACCTTTTTAATAACGGCACAAAGGCCCCTTTTTTGCTGTGCTCCGGCGGTTCCGGCTTTGTCCTACAGGCAGCATCCGTCAAGGTTTCTGCACCAGCCTTTTCCAGGGATTCCTGCTCTTTTACCCTGTCGAGCGCCGGTTTTCAGTATAAAATCGTTCTTTGTGAATAAATTATTAACATTTCGGTTTTGCTCTTGAAATGTGTGTTTCGATGTGGTATAGTATAGTCACAGCAAAAGAATACCGCGAAACAACACGACCGCTGAATATCTAAAAAAGGAGTTGAACCCACACCATGTTTACACCCAGTAAAACCACTCCCAAATTCGGGGAGATCCGCTGGGGGTATTTTACGACCGATACCGTCTTCCCCAGCGACGTTCACAAGTATGTCGGTGTCCATCCGTATCTCATCATCAGCAATGACCGTTATAATCAAGTCAGCGGCCAATGCGAAGCGATTGCCTTCACCACAAAACGATTTGAAAAACACAATCCGGTTCACGTTGATTTTCAAATCGGCGAGGTCGAAGGTCTGAATATGCCGTCTACTCTTGCAGTCGAAAGCCGCATCACAGCCCGCAATATTCATTTTTCTGATCCCATCGGTACTTTTACCACAGAAAACTGGCAAAAGGCTGTCCCGGCTATTCTCCGCCAAAATCCCATTTTGCGCTATATGCAGCCGGTCAATATGAAATCGGAACAAGTTTTGGCGTAAGGGCTTGCAAAAGCCTGTCTACATAGTGTACAATAAAACCACTAGAAAGGCAGGCTTACTATGTCTCACTCTTATGTCGCCGAATATAAATCCACCCTGAAATCCTCATCCGCAATGTTCACTGTCCAGCAGCTAGAGCAGGAAACCGGTGTCAGCTTTCAGGATTGGAAAGTCGATACGGTCAATGATCTTGTAAAACGGCTTCAGGCCGATAATTACTATCTCAACCGCGGTAAACTTACCGAGATCAAAGGTTATCTTGATTATCTTTTAAAGAAAAATGTCATCACGCCGCAGCAGCACGCGACCCACCCCTTCTTCTTTGTTGTCTGCAACGATGATAAAGAGATCAAGCGAACCTACGCAGAAGTATCCGATGACAAAATTCTTCGCAAGTTCTTTTTCTCTGAACAGGAATTTGCCGATTATCTGGATGCACTCTGTCCAGGTGTCTCCTACTCGATGAGCCGCGCCATTATGATTTTAGCCTGGGTCGGGTTGGATAAAGGTCAGATCCTCAATGTAAAAAAGAAGGACTACTACCAAAGCAGTGACCATTCTTCCGCTTATGTTGAGTTCCTTGCCAAGGACGGCATGAAAAAACTTCTTATCCCAAAACGATTTATATCAGATATCGAACGAGCTGCAAAGAGCGATCAAGAAACCGTGTACAATGGTGCTTGTGACGGACTCAGACAATTAAATTATAATCCAGAGGACGATGATTTCCTGATCCGTGCCACTGTTACAGGTGCTCGTGTCACTAAGAAACGGTTTGACCCTGTGACAGGTGATCGCATCTATTGTTCCTCTGTTCAGAATATATCTAGGTTTATTACCAACCAATGCAAAAAACTCACTTACGATAATCCCTTTAAGCAAAAAGACCTCGTGACCCTTCGTTCTATCGCAAACTCGAATGAATTTATCAATAATTCGCAGGGCACAGGTGCAAAAATATTGACCAATGCCTATCGTCATCCTGTCTATCAACAATGGCTCCAAGTAAAAGAGCTTGTACTGGCAGAGTGATTTGGTTTTCCGGTTCCCCGGGGGTGTAGCTGCCCCCATTTCCTAAAGGTTCTCACATCACACATTTCAAGTTTTAAATTTCAAGGAGGCAATCCCAATGACTCACGAGACAATGACCGTCCACCGCGCTATGGTGGAGCTTAAAACCATCGACAAGCGTATCGCAAAGGAGATCGATGGCGCGGCCTTCTGCACCAGTGCCAAGGTCAACATGAAAAAGCTGTTCGGCCAGCCAGCCGAGGAGTTCTATCGTCAGGCACAGAGTGATTTTGATTCTATCACGGGTCTTATCAACCGCGCAGCAGCCATCAAGGCGGCGATCCCCGTCAGCAACGCCAAAACTAAAATCAAGGTCAATGAGCAGGAGATGACCGTGGCCGAAGCCATCAGCCTCAAGCAGAACCTGATCCCGCTGCGCCAGAAGCTGCTCAACGCGCTCAACATCCAGTATTCCGAGGCTATCCATGAGGTCGAGGATAAAAACGCCACGCTTGAAAAGCGCACGGACGCCTACATCGCCAGCATCTACGGTTCTAACGCTGCGGCTAAGGCAGCAGATGCCGAGGAGGTCAATAAGGCACGCGAGGCTTACGCCAATGCACAGACCTTTGAGCTGGTTGACGGCCTCAAGACAAACAAGAAGGGCACGGCTGATATTATCAAGGCTATGCAGGACGATATCGTCAAGTTCCAGAACGATCTCGATGCCGCTCTCTCGGTCAGCAACGCGACCACTACCATCGAAATCGACTACTGATATTTCCTGAGTTTTAAACTCTTTTGAATAAATCTTGCCCATACACTGAAAGCGATCAACCATCGACCGTTCTGTCTTCTTCGGCGGTATCATGACAGAACTAAAACCATAAACAGGAATCCGCCTCATTATAAAATTATGAAGATAGGTTTGATCTTTATATACGCGGACGCAAAGATGATTTGTCTGTTGTTTATAAAGATATTCGGGTAGAGACCCAAAGCCGAAAAGCTGAACGCTCAACGCTCAAATCTCAAGTCTAAAGCTTCAAAGTTTATATTGATTAAAGTTTATCGCTCAAGATTCAAAGTGCAAATCTTCTCATAAATCCTTGGCGCAAGGTCATACGCATGGTCATGTCGGCGTTTCGCTCACCGCAAGGCTGGTGTATGGGCAACGTGCGAAGGCGGTAGCACGTAAATACAATCCGCCCTATTACGGAGTGTTCGTATAATGGCAGTACCTCTGTCTTCCAAGCAGATAGCGCCGAATCAGTACCGGTACACTCCTCCAGCTCCACTTCTTCGGCAGCGACCTGATCAGTCGTGCGTCAAGTGTGTGGAGTAACGGAACAACAGCTGTCACGGATGAAGCACTTTTTGGGTCCACCTTCATGGTGTACTCAGCGAAGAGAAATCCACATGAATTCATGTTCCGTTTTCTGGGCTGGCAGCAAGGGCCAGGTCCAACCAAAAGGATGGGGATAGTGCCCCGCCCGGAGTCTACATAAACTCCGTCATAAAATATGTCCGTCAGCGGCTGCGGTTATGGCCGTAAAAAATAGCTCGTCTGCCATGTGCAGAAGGAGTTTTCGGGGTCGTCCTGCAAAACGATTCCTGTCGAACAAGACTCTGGCAATGAAGTCTCAAGGTTCTGCGGCATAAAGACCACGGTTCCCCATTACGGGCAGTGCGCCCTAGTTGCCAAACCAAAGATGAAAAGAGCGTGTATGCAGATAACCGGCTGCACCAAATGTTTCGCCACTCGCATGTGGTCTGCTTAGAGTACGTAGCCAATGCAGATACACCAACACCCATGTGACAGTTAGCCTCTGTCTGAATCCTGGCCATAATCGTGGGAGCCAAGAAGTAGAACACTTTTCATCTTCTCTATCGAGCAGTAGTTCAGCTGGCAGAACGCCGCGTTTGGGATGCGGAGGCCGTGTGTTCAAGTCACATCTGCTCGACCAGCGGGATGCCCCCTCATCCCGGATATAAGAAAAATTTTCACACTATCTGCTTTCGAAACCGTCACAGGATAATTGACGGAACGATTCTTATCATCACGTAGCTCAGTGCAGAGCGCCGCAATAATATGGGTGCGGAGGTCGCTGGCTCATACCCAGCCGTGGTGACCACCGGGTTTGACATACCCGCATTTCTCCTATTCAGTATTCTATCTGCTTTCGAAACCGTCAAGGATAAAGACGGAACGATTTTATAAGGGCCATTAGTTCAGTTGGTAGAACACTTGCCTCATAAGCGAGTAGGCGGGGGATCGTAGCCCTCATGGCCCATCCATATCAAGCTTTAGCCTAATGGCAGGGCAGCGGAATTTGACTCCGCGTGTGGATGTTCGATTCATTCAAGCTTGACCAGAGGTCGGGTAGCGCCCGAACGATGTTAGCGTGTATGGCATACCTAACCCAGAAATGAAAATGTCCGCTGAAAACGATGCGAATCGATAATGTAAGCGGGAAGCCTACCATGCTCCCGTGGCGCAATAGGCAGACGCGGCAGATTTAGAGTCTGTTATTTGTGGATTCGACTTCCACCGGGAACACTTAAAATGCTATTCGGTCTTCTTTTCAAAGAGGTGATTTTCAATAAAAACAAACCATATTGGCGAGCGCTGTGGTCCTTACAAAATCATAGATAAATCTGTGCAAAACAATCGGACACTTTATGTTGGTGAGTGCGTCTACTGCGGCACAAAAACAATTCGGTCCATTGGTGATTTTCATCATCTAAAAAATGATACATGCCCGCATTATGATCGTTTTGGATTTCCTACGATTCATGCTGCCAAAGCATCTGTTTCAAATTCTCAGCTTGCCAGAACTTTTTTAAAAATGAAAGACCGATGTTACGATACTTCTTCATCTGATTATAAATTCTATGGTGCAAAAGGCATCCGAATTTGTGATGAATGGCTCTATCACCCGGATGAATTTATTTTCTGGTCTTTACAAAACGGGTATAAATCCGGTCTGTCCATTGACCGTATTGATTCCTCTAAGGATTACTGCCCAGAGAATTGCCGTTGGATTCCAACGCGGCTCAACTCAAAGCATAAATCCACAACCCATTATTACAGGATTCCTGTCACTGGCCGCGAGGCTGCCAGGATCATGGGTGTCGGCATCAACTATGTAAACCGTTACGCCCGTGAGCACACTTACGAAGAAACACAACGAATGATCGATGCTTACATGGACGAGAAGGTTCTCGATAAACGCTCTTAATTTACATACCGGCTCCTCAGCGGCAAATCTGGGGTTTATATGCTGGATTAGCTCATTCGGTAGAGCTCTGATTTTGTAAGTCAGGGGTGGCGGGATCGTAGCCTGCATCCAGCACCATTTTTTGCACCTAAAATCAAATCAACGCAGAAAGGACTGATACAACCCTTGGATGACCAAAACATGAAAACGCTTTCCGGTACGCTCTCCATCATGCAAAATCTGGAAATGCGCTATCAGGCAAACTTTTCCGGCGTACATGAGCAAGACCTCATCACGCAAGACCTTTTACATAAGTTAGAGCTTGAGCAGAACAACGCCGTCCAGCTTGTTCAACTCGCCAAACAGCTCAAAGAATGCCGCCAGACGCGCCGTATGATGAAGGATGAAATTGAACTTATGCAGCCTCTTATGGACTTCATGCAGGACGGCCAAAACAAACGCTGCGTTCGCCAGCTGCAAGAAGCTCTCGGCAAAATGCGCGATGTATCCAAGCACCATGAAAATCGCCGCTATTACCCAAGAGTATTATAAACTACACAATTTTTCAAAGGAGACCGTTTATGACTATCATGCCATTCCATGACTTTCACAAAAAGTTCCTGGCTCATTTCAACTCTATGACCAAGGACGCCATCGCACTTTACCGTGTCAATTTCGACCCGGATGAACTCTGGAACCTTTACCTCGATTCCTTCCCTGCTGGTACAAACCCAGTTTATCGTGTCCGGCGCGAATTTGACTGCTCCTGTTGCCGCCATTTTATCAAAACGTTGGGCGGTGTGATCGCTATTCGTGACAACCGAATCGAAACCATCTGGGATTTTGACACTACCTCGCCGGAATGTTATCAGCCTGTTGTCGATGCTCTTTCCGCCTATGTCAAGTCTAAGCCTATCAAGGATGTTTTCCTGACGCATGAGCCTACCGTCGGCACCGCCCGCAGCTATGAGCGGGATGAAAACGGCAACAAGGTTCTGACATGGAACCATTTCTTCGTCAACACGCCGCGCTGTGCTTATACCACCGGCGACATCAACGCGGAGACCGCCTGTGTCCGGGATGACCATACTGTATTCCTGCGCTCCATGAGTGAACTGACGCTCGACGCTACGCAGACAGTGCTGGAACTCATTGCACAGAACAGTCTCTACCGTGGTGCCGAGTGGAAGTCCCAGCTGGAACAGCTTGCTTCCTATCAGGAGAAGTACAACGCTATGACCGCAGGACAGAAAGAGCTGCAGTCATGGGTCGATGTCATTAAAATGAATCCTGCTCTCGCACGCATCCGCAACACCAGCATCGGCACACTGCTCATTGACCTGTCGGAAGGCAAGGATGTCAACACTGCTGTAACTGCTTATGAGCGCGTGGTCGCCCCTGCCAATTATAAGCGTCCCAAGGCTATCTTTACAAAACGAATGCTTGATGACGCCAAGAAAACCGTTACAGAACTTGGATATCTGGATTCCCTGCCCCGCCGCTTTGCCCGTCTCGATGATATCAGCGTCAACAATATCCTCTTTGCCAACCGCGACGCCGTGTCCCGTATGAATGGTGCAGCCGCAGATCCCTTTGCCGCTATGGAACAGCAGGTTGCCATTGATCCAAAACGATTCTCCCATGTCGAGGAGATCGGTATTGATAAATTCATCTCGGATGTCCTGCCCATTGCCAAGGAGCTGGAGTTGTTCATGGAAAACCGCTTTTCCAAGAATATGGTCTCGCTGACCGCTCCTGTCAATCCAGACGCCAAAACGATGTTCAAATGGGATAACGCTTTTGCATGGGCCTACGCGGGCAATCTGGCTGATTCCGACATCCGCGAAAATGTCAAGAAGGCAGGCGGTAAGGTCAATGGTGTGCTCCGCTTCTCTATTCAGTGGAACGATGAACCAGGCAAGTGGGATAAGTCTGACGAGGACGCGCACTGCAAAGGCCCTTGCGGTCATATCTGGTTCAGTGAAAAGTACGGGTTCGCAGACGGCGGCAATCTGGATGTCGATATTATCCACCCAAACCATGGTGAACCTGCCGTCGAAAATATTACATGGCCTAATCTTTCCAGAATGAAAGACGGCCAGTATGAGTTCTACGTTAATTGCTACTATTGTGACTCCGGAAACAATGGTTTTATCGCTGAGATCGAAGCCAACGGTGAGGTCCATCAGTATGAATACCGTCACCCGATTTTTACCGGCGCAAATGTCCCTGTGGCCACCGTCACTCTCAAGGACGGCAAGTTCACCATTAAGGATAAACTCAAGAGCAATATCTCCAGCCGCAATATTTGGAACATCAGCACGAATCAGTTTGTCCCTGTCAGCGTTGCCATGTACTCCCCCAACTATTGGGACGAGCAGACCGGTATCGGCAACCGTCACTATTTCTTCATGCTCAAGGGCTGCCAGAACCCGGACAAGCTCAACGGCTTCTACAACGAATTTATCAAGCAGGAGCTACTGACTCACAAGCGCGTCTTTGAAGCCCTCGGCTCTCAGATGTCCGTACAGCCTGTCGAAGACCAGCTCTCCGGCGTCGGCTTCTCCTCCACCCGTCACGATTCCTTTGTCGTCAAAGTAAAAGGCCAGACCGAGCGCGTGCTCAAGGACGTAATTTAAACATAGAAATGAGGTAACCACTATGGAACTGTTTGAAATCGCAACCCGCTATAAGTACCGTTTCCCCTTCAAGGGCTGGATCAGCACCGAGGATCTTTGGGATCTGAGCGTTCAGAATCTTGACAGCATCTTCAAGACCCTCAATAAAGAATTCAAGACCACCGGCGAGGAATCCCTGCTGGGCACCAAGACCACCGAGCAGAACGAACTCTCCAACAAGATCGAGATCGTCAAGCATATCGTCTCTGTCAAGCTGGCGGATAAGGCTAAGGCACAGACCGCCCGTGAGAATGCCGAGCGCCGCCAGCAGTTGCTCGAAGTCCTCGCCAAGAAACAGAATCAGGCACTCTATGATATGTCGGAGGCAGAGATTCAGGCGCAGCTGGCCGCTCTGGATGCCGAATGAGCCGTCTGCACGCCAACTATTACTCTTGCGGCAAGTACCGATTTGCAACACCAGCACCTACGGACGAATCCTTTTTGTACAGCGATGGCCGCTACAAGACCAAGATGACAGTACATGATATGCCGCCGTGGTATATGTGCGGCCGCTACTACGGCTATGCACAGGGCTTTCTCAACACAAAAGATGTGGCAAAACTGATCTACAGCCGGGATTTTCACTTCAACCACATGTTCAAGGATGACTTTTTATACATTTCGTATAATTCGCCGTCAAAACGCCGAAAGATATTCAACGCAGAGGAACATTACGATGAATATGTCTGGGGTTTCAACATCCCAAAATTCCTGTACATGGCAGAGCTATACAGCGGCTATAATACCGCCCCTATCTGGCAGCAGATCGAAGAAAAGCGCCTTTGGTTCCAACACACATACCCGGAGGATTATAAACGCGAGGTCGGTGATATAACAGACTATCGTGCTTATACAGAATCGCTTTACAACACGATTTGATTTTACACATATATCTTTTACACTCATACACCCTGTAAACTACCGGAGCACCGCCTCCGGAAGGGTGTATTTTTTGTGCCCATTTTTCGGGTATCCCGGTTCTGCTTTCCCGTTGGCAGGCCGTTTTGAATAGATATTTTTATCAAGATTGGAGTGTTTTCATGAAATGGATTGGAGTGATCTGAAATGTTTCCGCCTGCTTTCCTGATCCTGATCGGCTTGGCCATGTTTCTGTTCTGGTGTGAATCCAGTACCCATTTTGATGAGATCGGCCAGAAGATCATCGACTTTTTTACACAATTTAAGGAGAATCAAAAATGAGAAAATCTCTCGGCGGTATTGCAACCGCAGTTATTATCGCGCTCGTCGTCATTGTGCTGTTTGTATGCACGGTACGGATCCCTGCCGGTTATGTCGGCGTTGTTTATAACATGAACGGCGGCATCTCGAACAAAACGCTTACCCAGGGGTTCCATGTCATTTCCCCCACGCAGAACGTAACTACATATTCCATCGGCATTGAGCAGTCCTACCTGACAGCCAGCAAAGACGGTGACTCCAGCGGGGATGAAAGCTTTGAAGTCCCCTCCAATGACGGCAAGGGCCTGACTGTCGATATGACCTTCACTTATCGCTATGATGCAGACAGAGTAGCCGATACCTTTACCCGTTTCAAGGGTCAGTCCGGCAAGGATGTAAAGGATTCTTTCATCAAGCCCAATATCATGTCCTGGACTAAGGAAGTCACGGCCAAGTATTCCGTCATCGACCTGCTCGGCGATAAGCGTGCCACCCTCAACAGTGAGCTGACCGACTATCTCAAACAGAAGTTCGAGCCTTACGGTATCGTGATCGAATCCGTTTCTCTTATCAATATTGACCCCGATGAGGAGACCCGCTCTGCCGTTCAGAAAAAGGTCAATGCCCAGCAAGATCTTGAGCTTGCTAAGATCGAGCAGCAGACCGCCAACGTCAACGCTGAAAAGGAAAAGGAGGTTGCCATCACCAAGGCCAATCAGGAAAAAGAGACTGCGCAGATCAATGCAGAGGCCAAACTGATCGAAGCTCAGGCCCAGGCCGATGCCAACCGTCTGATTTCCCAGTCCCTCACGCCGGAGCTGATCCGCCAGCAGATGTATGACAAGTGGGACGGTAAGCTGCCGACAGTTCAGGCCGGAAATGATTCCTCTGTTATCGTGGACACCAGCGATATTCTGCAGCAGGGTGACTGATATGGTCGTACTTTCCATTCCTGTTTTTCTGCTTAGTCTTGCCGCCTCCGCCTGCTTCGGCTTTTTCATCTGCGCGATCGTATCAAGCGGCAAGGAGTGAATTGTTATATACCATCATACACTCAACATGGTTTGGAGGTAACGCATTCAGATGAAAACACTGTCTACTCCCTTGTCCGTCACGCCGGATTCTGTCATTGATTCCGATTATAACGAACAGACCGCGAACTACCGCCCCAAGAAGAAGCCGCACAAGAAAAAGTCAGACCACAAGCATACCTACGTTGATGCCTGGTATGAGGATTGGCAGTACAGCTACACGCAGCAAAAACAAATCCTGCGCATCAATCCCATCGGTGTCTGTATCGTTTGTGGCAAGCTTGGGCCGCTGCACGACAAAAATATTCTGCCGTTAAAGGGCAGTTTCATTTTCCATCTTGAATATCCTGAGCCGCCCGTCGGCGCTAAAATCTATCGCATACCAAGACCTGCCAACACTGACAGATTCGTCTTTGTGGATAAAGTAAATTTGAATGATTTTTATTACAAGGAGTGATTTTATTGGCTAAATTAAAACCCGGCGACAAAGTCCGCATTGTGTGCTTCAAGTATGGAAATATGCGCGAAGCAAAATATCGGGTTGGTGACATCATTACAATCGACAAGGTGCATTACGATGGGCCTTGCCCAGCTTATGAAATCGTCGGAGATGATGACTGGATCTTCCACGAGGATGAACTCGAACTCGTCAAACCCAATACCTGCAAGCATGATTGCTCAACCTGCACCTGTCACGATGACACAGTCACCATCAGTGTCGATATCCCGCTGAACGATAAAAAGGAAGCCCACCGCATCGTCCACGCCATGGTCAAAAAGGCATATCAGGATGCTGCCAAACCTGTGCCTAAGCACGAATCGTGGAGCAAAGCAGATATCACGCTGGCTCGTGATCTTACCGTGGCTCAGGCCGACCAGGTCATCCGCAGCGGCGGCGATCTGTACTGGCATTATACCGCAAAGGAAAATGAAATCGAGGTCGTTGTTTATGGATCCCTCTCTGAGCATGACAACATCCGCCTCGGCCGTGCTGCGCCCCATCATGCGGACGATTATAACGAGTGGATCGGCAAATGCGTCTCTCTCTACAAGGCATTAAATATGGAGGTTCCTACCTTCATCTCCCACAAGAACACGCATAGGTCAGCCCTCCATATTCTTGTGGGA